>WPCJ01369048.1_pt1 | contig 35958 bp, 26 predicted proteins | sample 5399831 | NCBI WGS metagenome assembly WPCJ01 (sample SAMN12869470, study PRJNA574797) | sludge metagenome | isolation source: wastewater treatment of pH10 | place: China:Beijing | collected 2019-05-20 | reverse complement strand
AAAGAAAGGCGGGCCTTGACCCGCCTTTCTGCAAACCAATCAGGGCCTATCAGGCAGCCTTGAGCGTCTCGCCACCGACTTCACGGTTGCATGGGCCGAGCTCATCGGTCTGCAGCGCATCGAGAACGCGCAACGTATCCTTGGGAGCGCGACCAACGTTGAGATTGGTTGCGTAAACGTGCTGGATCGTGTTGTCCGGATCGACAACGAAGGTGTAGCGGTACGCAACACCATCTGGCGAACGAACGCCGAGGCCATCGACCAGCGAACCATTGGTGTCGGCAAACGACCAGATCGGCAGCTTGTCGAGATCCTTGTGATCGCGACGCCATGCGAGCTTCACGAACTCATTGTCGGTCGAACCGCCCAGGACGACTGCGTCACGGTCTTCGAAATCCGATGCAAGACGCGCAAATTCGGCAATCTCGGTCGGGCAAACAAAGGTGAAATCCTTCGGGTAGAAGAAGATAACCTTCCACTTGTCCGCAAAGCTTGCTTCGGTGATTTCTTCAAATGCCGAAACGCCGTTTTCTTCGTGATGGTTGAAACCGGGCTTTACGCCGGTGACCTTGAAGGAGGGAAGCTTATCGCCGATACCGAGCATTTTATACCTGCCTGTAAATTCAATTGTTATGCGGAAATTTCTGAACTTACAGAATTTTCCGACTACGAGTCATATATAGGGATTCTTGTTAAATCGGTCAAAGCGATTATAACGATCAAATCCATCGATTTTAACGATGGAGCAAAGTCGAAAGAATCAATGCTCAATATCAGCGTCCGCCAGCTCCATTACTTTATGGCCCTTGTCAAAGCGGGGTCCTTTTCGCGTGCAGCTGAGGTCGTGGGTGTTACCCAATCGACATTGAGTGCTGCTATTCAGGCGCTTGAAACAGAACTTGGCGTAACGTTGATTGATCGTTCTGGCAGACGAATGCAGCTTTTGCCTGCCGGTGAAGATTTTCTGGCACGCGCTCGTACGATTATAGCCCTCATTGAAGAATTGCCTGAACACGCGCGACAAGCTGAACGACCGCTGACGACCAGACTACGAATGGGCGTCATTCCGTCGATAGCGCCTTTTCTGCTACCTAAAGTCCTGCCAGCCACCGCCAAAGCCTTTCCCGAACTGCAGTTGACCATTCGCGAGGGCCTTACGCGATCGTTGCTCGACAGTTTGCGTTCGGGTTCGCTAGATGTCGCACTCGTAGCCCATCCCTACGACCTTGATGAATTTGAGGTAGCAGAGCTTGGTCGGGACATCTTCTATCTGGCAGTGCGACGCGATCATGCCCTAGCCAATCGCGACCGGGTCGACGCAGACGACTTGCAGGACCAGCCGTTTCTTTTGCTGGAAACCGGGCATTGCCTTCGTGAACACGTCATGGCTGCTATAGGTTCTACCCCAGCTCAAGCGAGTGGCGACGTTCACGCCACATCCATCATGACCTTGGTACAACTCGTCGATTTCGGGATGGGGGTTACACTATTGCCGGAAGTCGCGGTCAAAGCCGGAGTTACCCGCGGAACAGAGCTGAGTATCGTTCCTTATGAGGGCAGGAACAATTACCGTTCACTGGTTCTCGTCTGGCGCTCCAACGCCGCTCGCCGCAACGAATTTCAGCTCTTCGCTGACCATCTTCGCAGCAAGTGCATGAAGCCGATTTAAAGAACTCCCCACGCGCGAAACCGCCCCCGCCCTGTGATTTCCCGCAAATTGAGTTCCGAAATCAGCTTCAGCGCCCCTTGTTGTGTAACCTGCAGTTCCTTCTCCACCATCTGGCTGGAAATAACGGGACTGCGCAGAACCATCTCCATCAATTGTGGCAATCGCGAATTGGACCTGCGCCCCTTGAGCTTACGCTGCATCTGTTCGCGCGCCAGAAGCAGTCGGTCGTGCTCCTTCATGGTCGTATCGGCTGCATGTTCGATGCTTTCGCAAAACGCCTTGAGACGGATCAGACGGTTGGGCGAACGCCGTTCATCCGGTCGCTTTGTGCGAAGGCCGAGACTAATCGCCGGCAGATGCCCCATTGCAAGACCACTTTGACGCAAGAAGGCGGCAGTCAGCAATCGGCCAATCCATGACGATCGCTGTACAACCTCCAGAGAAAACCATGCGTCGTGGATCAATGCGGCGCGCATAAGTGGCGGCAGATGCCTTGTCCCAACAAGACAATCCCGCCATTCCTGCAAACGCGCATCCTCATCCCAGTCATCGTCGTAAAGTAGCGTATCCCGCGCAGTCGTTTCTGGTTTGGATTTGCCTGGAACTCCGCCTTTCAAAAGTGCGTCAGTCCGTGCAAGCAAATTGTCAATATCATCAAACAACGGATTGACTTCGTCGTCCGTTCCCTCTGACGGCTCAATTTCTGGAGGTGTCGTATCAACCGTTCGACCGAGCAATTGTTGAATGCCGATCGGGCCAAGAGCCCAGTCAGCGGACCTTCCAGCAATCTGTCGGCGCATGCGTAATACGGCATGTGCGATGGTCAGCGCATGGCTTGGCATTCGGCTGTCCATCAAGGCGTCGTGCAAGACCAAGTCTTCCATATGCACAAGCTCAGCTTCAAGCCACATCGAAGCGACGGCATCGTGCATATGCATCCGCTCGACCATACCTTCGCGAATGGGCGAGCGCGAAAGCCGTTCGTCCAGCCGCACCAGAGCCGCCGTAGCCTTGTTCACGGGTACGAAAAACTCTTCAAAAGGCAAATCATCGATCTTATAGGCCATGCCCCGCATATCGCAGCCGATTGCGGAAAAAGGCAAACAAAATTACCGCCTTATCCGAGAACTTCCGCAACTTTGACAGTGCGTCCTTCCTTGACCGAATGAAGAGCCGCCTCAGCCAGAGCCAAAGCTTGCAATCCATCCTCTGCCGAAGGGTGCGGTGCTTTGCCTGTATCAAGTGCATCGATAAACGATGCTATTTCCGCCGCGTATGCAGCGGTATAGCGCGTCATGAAAAAATCGTGCAGTGGCGGGCGGTTATAACCATCTCTGGACGCGATTTCTATCGAGACCGGACGCTGGTTTTCCGCCGAAACAGCACCGAGCGATCCGTGAACTTCAATGCGTTGATCGTAGCCATAGGAAGCGCGCCGTGAATTGGAAATAACGCACTGACGGCCGGAAGCAGTCGTCAAAATGACGCTCGCGCTATCGTAATCGCCGAGTACTCCGATCTTTGGATCGACAAGCACTGAGGCCGAGGCCGATACACTCTCGACTTCCTCACCGAGAAGGAAACGTGCCATGTCAAAATCATGGATCGTCATGTCACGGAAAATGCCGCCGGATACCTTGATATATTCTGCAGGCGGCGCACCCGGATCGCGGCTGGTAATCGTTACCATTTCAACATTGCCGATGCGTCCATCTTCGATGGCCTTGTGGACTGCCGCAAAATGCGGATCGAAACGGCGATTGAAACCCAGCATCACCTTCGCGCTGGTATCACGAATGACAGCGAGACAAGCTCGAACACGTGCAATATCAAGATCGATCGGCTTCTCACAGAAAACAGCCTTGCCGGCGTGCGAAAACCGTTCGATAAGATCGGCGTGTGTATTGGTCGGTGTGCATATGAGCACTGCGTCGATGTCATCTGATTTCTCGATAGCATCAATGCTGCGAACATCCGCCCCGGCAGAATCGGCGATTGCCCTTGCCGCCGCCTGGTTGGCGTCCGCAACGGCGATTAGTTGAGCCCGCTTGTCCGCCGCGATTGCGCCGGCATGAACCTTGCCGATACGGCCCGCGCCGAGCAGTGCCAAACGTGTCACCATTGCCTCATCCTCCCAGGAAACTGGCCACCTTCAGTCAGCCGAAGATATGTTATAGAATATTTATTCTATTTTGCTAGAATGTGACATAAAGTTTGTCAAGAGATCATATGGAGAGGCCAATGATGGATTCCCCTACACCGTCATCAATCAGCGTTCCAACGAATATCAAGGAATTCGAGGCGAAGCTGCTAGAGGTTTCCGACCGTTTACCGAAGAGACTGAAACAGTGCGCCGATTTCGTTGCTGCCAACCAGGATCGTATCGCAGTGTCGACCGTCGCCGAGATGGCTGAAGGCGCTGGGGTGCAGAGTTCCGCCTTCATGCGCTTCTGCCAGATCATGGGGTTCTCAGGCTTTTCGGAAATGCAAAAGCTGTTCCGGGATTCCTATGCGGGAGGTTGGCCTGACTATTCAACCAGACTGCAGCATTTGCGTGAGACCGCAACGGGCAGCGCGCCGGCCCTCCTTGCCGAATTTGCTGAAGCAGGGCGCACGTCTCTTGAAGGCTTGCTCAAAACCATTGATCCGGAAGCACTCGAAAAGGCAGTTCAACTTTTGGCCGGTGCACAGACAATCCACATTGTCGGCATCCGCCGTGCTTTTCCCGTCGCTAGCTACCTGGCTTACGCGCTGGAAAAGATGCAAGTGCCTGCCATGCTGCACAGTGCTGTCGGCAAACTGGAGAACCTGCATGCTATCCGAGAAGGCGACGTACTTCTGGCGATTACGTTTTCGCCCTACTCACCGGAAACGGTCGCCATGGCCGAAACTGTCGCCGCACGCGGTATCGATGTCGTCGGCATAACCGACACGTTTGTCAGCCCGATGAGCAAATCCGCGAAGCAGATATTGCTTGTTTCCGAGGTGGATTTCGGTGCCTTCCGTTCACTCTCCGCAACGCTTTGTCTCGCCATAGCGCTCGCTGTCGCCGTTGGCACCGCGCGTCAAAGCGATTGACACTTCCCGTGCATGTTCCATTTTTCAGTTGAAATAGAATAATAAATCCATTTTAATCAAAAATGGAATAACTGCTATGTGCGCATCAATCATGCACAGCCTTGCAGCAATAAGAAAGTAGCGAGGGAGGATTGTAGTGAAGCGGCTGGACTTGATCACGATTGGCCGATCTTCGGTTGACCTGTATGGCGCGCAGGTTGGCGGCCTTCTGGAAGACATGGCATCCTTCAACAAATATGTGGGCGGCTCTCCCACCAATATCGCAACCGGGACTGCGCGCCTTGGCCTCAAATCGGCGTTGATTACGCGCGTCGGCGACGAGCATATGGGGCGGTTCCTCCTGCGCGAACTGGAACGCGAAGGCGTTGACACGCGCGGCATCGTCACCGACCCGGAGCGCCTGACCGCCCTCGTCATTCTCGGCATTCGTGACCAGCAGCATTTTCCGCTGATATTCTATCGCGAGAATTGTGCCGACATGGCATTGTGCGAGGACGACATTAATCCGGCCTTCATCGCCGAAGCGGGCTGTGTTCTGGCTACTGGCACACACTTATCCCATCCAAAGACGGAAGCAGCTGTCCTGAAAGCACTCCGTCTTGCGCGCAACAATGGCAGCCGAACGGCGCTCGATATAGATTATCGCCCCAATCTCTGGGGGCTTTCCGGACACGGCGATGGCGAAAACCGTTTTATCGAATCCGCAGATGTCACGACAAAACTGCAATCGACGCTCCACCTATTTGATCTTGTCGTCGGAACAGAAGAAGAGTTTCATATTGCAGGCGGCTCAACAGATACGCTTCAGGCACTGAAAGCTGTGCGGGCCGTAACAGGCGCCGCACTGGTTTGCAAACGTGGCCCCATGGGGGCAGTGGTTTTCGAAGGCCCAATTCCTGAAAGCCTCGACGAAGGACAGACCGGCGAAGGCTTCCCGATTGACGTTTTCAACGTACTCGGCGCAGGCGACGGATTCATGTCCGGGCTTTTGCGAGGCTGGCTGAAGGATGAAGACTGGCCGACCTGCCTGAAGTTCGCCAATGCCTGCGGCGCTTTTGCAGTGTCGCGTCATGGCTGCACGCCTGCCTATCCAAGCTGGGAGGAACTGCAATTCTTCCTGCAGCGCGGCATTCGCAACAAGGCTTTGCGCATGGACACCGCTCTGGAGCAGATCCATTGGTCCACCAATCGCAACGGTCACTGGCCACATATGCGCGTTTTCGCCTTTGACCACCGCGTCCAGTTGGAAGAAATGGTCGCTGAGGCGGGCGTTTCGACCGACAAGATCGGTGAATTCAAGCAACTTTGCCTAAATGCAGCCTTGCAAGTGGCGAACGGCGCTGAAGGTTACGGCATATTATGTGATGGGCGACTGGGCCGCGATGCTCTTTACCGGGCTGCCGGCACGGGCTTGTGGATTGGACGTCCGACCGAGTGGCCTGGTTCACGTCCGCTCAAGCTGGAACCGGAACTCGGACCAGACTGCGGTGGACTGATCGAGTGGCCTGTAGAGAATGTCGTGAAGTTGCTATGCTTCTACCACCCGGATGACACAGCCGAGTTCAAGGCAGAACAGGAAGAAACAGTTTCACGTCTTTTTGCAGCCGCTCGGCGCAATCGACTGGAATTCCTTTTAGAAATCATTCCTTCCAAAGCGGGCCCCATCGACGATGACACCACGGCACGCGTGATCGAGCGGTTTTATGAAATCGGCGTTTATCCCGACTGGTGGAAGCTCGAGCCCATGAAAACCAAAGCAGCCTGGGCCAATGCCTGTGACGCGATCATACGCAACGATGCACACACACGCGGCATCGTTGTTCTGGGGCTGGACGCACCTGCCGAAGAACTGGAAGCCAGCCTTGCAATTGCTGCCGAGTTCGACCTCGTCAAAGGCTTTGCAGTGGGGCGTACGATCTTTGGTGACGCGGCACGCAAATGGCTGAACGGCCTGATCAGCGACGACGAAGCAATCGCCGACATGGTGACGCGCTATCGTGGCCTTTGCAATGTCTGGGATGGCGTGCGTACATTTTGAATTCGTTCTGCCGGGAGGAAGCTGGAGGAGCTATGAAAACCGTTCGATTGACCGCTGCGCAGGCATTGGTACGCTACCTTGCCAATCAGATGACACCAAATGGTGAGACCTTTATCGCAGGTGTCTGGGCTATTTTCGGCCACGGGAATGTGGCCGGACTTGGCGAGGCCCTCCATGGCATTCGCGAAGAACTGCCTACATGGCGCGGCCATAATGAACAGACCATGGCCCATGCAGCTATTGCTTATACCAAGCAGCTTGGCCGCAAGCGTGCCTGTGCTGTCACCTCCTCCATCGGCCCCGGCGCAACAAATATGGTCACGGCAGCAGCCCTTGCCCATGTGAACCGCCTACCAGTTCTCCTCATTCCCGGCGACGTCTTTGCCAATCGTGGACCTGATCCCGTCTTGCAGCAAATCGAAGATTTCAATGACGGCACTATGACCGTGAATGACTGTTTTCGTCCGGTCAGCCGCTATTTCGACAGGATCACCCGACCTGAACAGCTTCTCACTGCCCTGCCCCGCTCCTTCCGCACCATGACCGATCCTGCTGATTGTGGGCCGGTTACGCTTGCTTTCTGTCAGGATGTGCAAACGGAAGCATATGACTGGCCGGAAGAGTTCTTTGAACCGAAAGTCTGGCACTGGCGCCGTCCACCGCCGGATGAGAATGAACTGAATGCCGCAGCAGCGGCAATCAAGGCAGCGCTTAAACCCGTTATCGTTGCAGGCGGCGGAGTGCACTACTCCGGCGCTCACGAAGCGTTGCACAATTTTGCCGAAGCACATGGCATTCCAGTCATCGAGACACAGGCTGGGAAATCGGCGCTACCGTGGGATCACCCGCTCAATTTTGGTCCGGTTGGCGTGACTGGGGCAGACAGCGCCAATGCCATCGCAGCGGAAGCCGATCTGGTGATCGGTGTTGGCACGCGCTTTCAGGACTTCACGACGGGATCATGGGCGCTGTTCAAACACCCCGGACGCAAGCTTCTCTCGCTAAACGTCCAACCCTACGACGGCTCAAAGCACGGTTCGCTTCCATTGGTTGCCGATGCAAAGATTGGTCTTGAAGCGCTCACGAAAGCGGTTGGCAGCTATAAACGCCACCCCGTAGACGCAGCATTGAAAGAGAAATGGTTTGCGGCGGCAGACCGGTTTACCGCTGCCCCAAGCGATGGCAATACCTTGCCGACTGATATGCAGGTAATCGGCGCAGTGCAGCGTCATGCACGAGAGAACACCGTTGTCATGTGCGCGGCAGGCACGATGCCGGGAGAGTTGCACCAACTCTGGAAGGCTGGTCGTCCCATGTCCTATCACATGGAATATGGCTTTTCGTGCATGGGTTATGAAATCGCCGGTGGCCTTGGCATCAAGATGGCCGAACCGGATCGGGACGTCATCGTAATGGTTGGCGACGGTTCCTACATGATGGCCAATTCCGAACTCGCCACTGCCGTCATGATGGGGCAGAAGATTACAGTTGTTGTTACCGACAATCGCGGTTTTGGCTGTATCAACCGGCTGCAGATGGCAACCGGCGGCGCCGAATTCAACAATCTGCTCGACCATTCGAGCCACGTGAACCCGTCGCACATCGATTTCGCTGCTCACGCCGGAGCCATGGGTGCAGATACGAAGAAAGTAGGCTCAATCCGCGAACTGGAAGAAGCACTGGCGGAAACCCGCAACAGCCCACGCACCACTGTCGTCATTATCGACACCGATCCTTACCCTACCCCTGAAACTGGCGGTTGGTGGTGGGATGTCGCTGTGCCGGAAGTCTCGGAGCGCGAACAGGTGCGTGCAGCTCGTACTGATTATGAAGCTAAGCTCAAAGAAAGAAACTGACCGATGATCCTCTATGGCACCAATCCTATTGCCTGGTCGAACGACGATGATCGCAGCCTCGGCGCACATATCACCCTGGATCAATGTCTCGATGAAACCGCTGAGATTGGTTTCGACGGGATAGAGAAAGGTCACAAGTTTCCGCATGAGCCGGCCGCACTAAAAGCTGTGCTTGAACCGCGCAAACTTCGCTATGTATCGGGCTGGCATTCGCTCAACCTACTGGTGAATCCGGTCGAAGAAGAAAAGAAAGCAATGCAGCCTGCGCTCGACCTCCTGAAAGCAATGGGCTCGAAGGTCATCATTGTTTGCGAAACCTCGAACGCCATTCACGGCGACAACGACAAGTCACTATCCGAGCGTCCGGTGATGGAAGAAGCGCGCTGGGAAGAATTCGGCGCGGGCGTAGAAGCACTCGCAGAATATGCGGCGGCCCAGGGTATTGCGCTTGTCTACCATCATCACATGGGAACGGTAGTGCAGAGCGAAGACGAGATAGATCTTCTGATGCAGCATACTGGGCCGCATACGAAACTTCTTCTTGATACAGGTCACTGCCTGTTTGGTGGCGGCGATCCAGAACGGGTTGCGAAAAAGCATATGGGCCGAGTCGGGCATATCCACGCCAAGAACGTTCGCCCGGCGATAGCCACTGAAGTACGTGACCAGAGCCTGTCGTTTCTGGAGGGTGTCCGCCGCGGTGTATTCACTGTTCCGGGCGATACAGATGGCGGTGTCGACTTCGTACCTGTGCTAAAAGTTGCCGTTGACAAAGCCTATCAAGGCTGGTTGGTGATCGAAGCCGAACAGGACCCGGATATTCGTAATCCCTATGAGTATCAGTCGCTTGGACTGAAATCGCTGAAATCATTCGCACGCGAAGCAGGACTCGACAAAGGAGACTGAGACATGGCCAATTTGTTGCGCAAGCCCGACGGCCCGCATGGCAAGGTACACGACATCACCCCGGAAAGTGCTGATTGGGGCTATGTCGGGTTCGGGCTCTATCGTCTCAAGTCCGGCGAGAGTGTTTCCGAAAGAACCGGATCGACCGAAGTGATCCTCGTTCTCGTGGAAGGTAAGGCAAACATTTCTGCCTCTGGCGAGAATTTTGGCGAGATGGGCGAACGCATGAACGTGTTCGAGAAACTGCCGCCGCACTGTCTCTATGTGCCAGCTGAAAGCGACTGGCGCGCGACTGCCACGACAGATTGTGTTCTGGCTGTTTGTACCGCACCTGGCAAGCCGGGCCGCAAGGCACAGAAGCTTGGGCCAGAAAGCCTGACGCTGGAACAACGTGGAAAAGGTGCCAACACCCGCTTCATCCATAATATCGCAATGGAAGGCCGCGATGTGGCCGATAGCCTTCTTGTTACCGAAGTATTTACACCGCAGGGAAACTGGTCGTCCTATCCACCCCATAGGCACGACGAAGACAATTTTCCGGGCATGACCTATCTGGAAGAGACATATTATCACCGCCTCAATCCGGCGCAGGGCTTCGGCTTCCAGCGTGTTTTCACCGAAGATGGAAGCCTTGATGAAACCATGGCGGTCTCTGACGGAGATGTCGTGCTGGTACCAAAGGGGCATCATCCATGTGGCGCACCCTATGGATACGAGATGTACTATCTCAATGTAATGGCTGGCCCCTTGCGCAAATGGCGGTTCAAGAACCATCCCGATCACGACTGGATTTTCAAGCGCGATAATCCCTGACCCGTCTCTGATCTCACTTCGGAGCAAAATCGACTCGTGTAAACTACCGGCAAGTCTGTGAAAGACTGGCCTATTTGCTTTTTGGGAGAGTCAATTGAACGAGCGTGTACGCTTCCAGCTTTCGTCCGCAGTCTTTGTCATGCTGGCACGCGGGCCAGAAATCTGCATGTTGCAGCGGAAGGCAACCGGATGGATGGACGGCTGGTTCAGCATTCCAGCCGGAGGGCTGGAGGCGGGCGAAACAATCCGTGCCGCAGCGGCGCGTGAAGCGTTTGAAGAGACCGGCGTAGTCATAGCGCCGGAAGCATTAAAGCCAGTCCACACCTTGCACAGCTTGACGGCTGGCAATCAATGGCTGGGTCATTTCTTCCGCGCCGATGAATGGACCGGCACACCTGCCCTATGTGAGCCAGACAAGCATGCCGATCTGCAATGGAGAAGGCTGGACAATCTGCCGGATCATACAATTCCCTACGTCCGGCAGGCACTCCTCTGCGCGGCTGGCAACGAACCCTATTCAGAATATGGCTGGAACTGAAATCCCGGAAAGATCATATCCAATTCTATAGGCGAGCAACCTTCTTGAGATCATCGATCGCACCGGGCGCCGCCACGAAAACCTTGTTGCCTTTGGTCAGCTTCTCTCCATCGACAGGGAAAGGATGCGCATAACCGCCCGCCTCACGCACGAGGCAAAAGCCCGCCATGCAATCCCAGGCATGCATATAAGGCTCATAATAGCCGACCAGCCTGCCAGCGGCTACATAAGCAATCATGAGCGCACCGGAACCATTGCGAATAAACGTTCCGCCTGCTTCAAGCAGATCTTCCACGATTTTCGCCACGACCTGCGGCGTAACGTAGTTGTTGGCACCAATGCCCGTCACAGAATTACGGATCGTGCGGCTCGAATCGAGCACCAGCGTCTTGCCATCAAGCGTTGCGCCCAGGCCTTTTGCCGAGGCATAGAGTTCATCGAAGCACGGGGCCTGAATTACGCCGATGACAGGCTCATCGTCTTTCAGAACCGCGATGGAAACACACCAGTTCGGCATGCCATTGACGAAAGGACTGGTACCATCGATCGGATCTACAACCCAAGTGTAGCCTGAAGTGCCTTCATTCAGCCCGTACTCCTCTCCCAGAAATCCGTCTTGAGAAAAGGTTTCCGACACACGGGATCGAATAAGTTGCTCAACATCGCGGTCGGCAATGGAAACCACATCCTGCGGATCACGCTTGGTTTCGATAATCAGCGTTTCACGCCGCTTGAAATAGTCGAGAGCTTTGGCGCCCGCTTCACGCGCGATCTTTTCAGCAAGCGCAAGCCGCGCTTCTAGTTCCTGTCGGGGATGGGAAGTCATGATGATTTTCCGATGAGAGGTAAATAAAGGCACGACTTTTCTGCGCCTATTGATTGATGATGGCAAGTCCGCGCGTTTTGAACTCGATAGAGACATCGGTTTGTGGTGGCAGCGCCTCTTCGACCGCCGGGTCAACAATGAAAAGTTTGCCGTGTTCGGTCTCGATTTCATACTCGATATGATCGCCTAGATAGGCTGAATGCGCGATACGTCCAGGAAAACCGCCATCTGCCTTTGGCTGCAACGTCACTGCATTCGGACGAATCGCAAGTTGTGCCGGTCCCGGTCGGGCGTTGCGTGCGGTAACCCGGTGGGTTAGGCTGCCCACACGAATGACAGCTTCGCCCCCCTCTGCCGTCATCACCTCACACGGCACAACATTCGCCTCTCCCATGAAATCCGCTATAAAGGCTGAGGCCGGTGTTTCATAGAGATCACGAGGGCTTCCCTTCTGTGCGATATTACCCTCCTTCATGACGATGATTGTGTCGGAGACAGCGAGCGCCTCGTCCTGGTCGTGCGTGACATAGACGGCGGTAAAACCGAGCCGCTGCTGAAGCTCGCGAATTTCAGTGCGCACCCGACGGCGCAAACGAGCGTCGAGGTTCGAAAGCGGTTCATCCAGAAGTAAAACCTGGGGCTCCAGTACTAGAGCACGGGCCACTGCCACGCGTTGTTGCTGGCCACCTGAAAGTTCAGCCGGAAGGCGATGCCCCATTCCGGCAAGACCGACAAGCTTCAAACCCTCTTCAGCACGTTCCCGCGCTTCCGCCTTTTTCAAGCCCGAGGATTCCAACCCATAAGCCACATTGTCGAGCGAGTTCATATGCGGAAAGAGCGCATAGGACTGGAAAACCATCGACACATCACGCTCATTGGCTGGCAGATTGGTCACATCCTTGCCGCCAATCAGGATGCGGCCCGCCGTCGGGTGTTCAAGCCCCGCTAGCAACCGCAATGTCGTCGTCTTACCGCAACCGGACGGTCCAAGGAGCGTCACCAGAGTTCCCGGCTCGACAGTCAGGGATAGATCGGGCAAGGCGGTGAAGTTACCAAATTTCTTGGTGACATTTTCAAATGTAACGGAGCCGGGACGGATCGCAGTCATGCGGTTTTCTCCTGACGAATAGTTTTGACAGGGGTGACAGCGGCAACGCGGTTCTCGCGCCTGAGCTTGCGTTCACCCACGAGAAGCTGGAAGCCTGTAATCACTACGATCATCACGACAATCAGCATCGATGAATATGCAATGGCCACGCCGAATTCACCGTTTTCGACCAGACCGACGATGTAGGATGTCGCCATGTTATATTGCGCCGAAACGAGAAAAATGACCGCGCTGATGGAAGTGATGGCGCGTACGAAGGAATAGACCAGCGCTGCCGTGATTGCCGGACGCAGTAACGGTAGAATGACCTTGCGGATCGTGCGGAAACTGTTCGCCCGCAACGTCAGGGAAGCTTCGTCGAGACTCTTGTCGAGCTGACTCATGGCTGCAATCCCGCCCCGCACACCCACTGGCATATTGCGGAACACGAAACATGCGATCAGGATCAGCGCAGTACCCGTCATTTCGAGCGGTGGCAAATTGAAGGCCATGATGTAGCTAACACCGATGACGGTTCCAGGAATAGCGAAACTCAACATCAGGGCAAACTCGAAGACATTCCGTCCAACAAAACGCTGGCGAACGATCAGGTAGGCTGTCAGCAAACCGACTGCCGCAGTCAGCGGTGCCGAGAGCAGCGAAATTTCCATGGTCGTCCAGAACGAATTCCAGGCTACACCAGTCCACGCAATGCCGCTTTCGGTCCAGTTGATGGAAAACGCGCGCGCGTAGTGTTCAACCGTCAATGTATTGTCGAGCCCCCACTGCCGCACAAAGCCGCCGATAAGGATCATCGCATAAACGACAATGGTGAAAATCATCCACGGAATGACAAGGGCATAAACGCCGATCTTCAGCCCGCGTGGCAACCCGGCATGCATGCCGGAATCACCCTTGCCGGTCACGGTCGCGAAGTTCTTGCCCGAGAGCCATACACGCTGGATAAGAAATGCGGTCAGTGTAAAGCAGAGCAGGACGATAGCGAGAACGGCCGCACGTGATGGATCGTTCTGCGCGCCCACCACGGCAAAGAATATTTCGGTCGAAAGCACACCATTGCTGCCTCCAAGCACCATCGGATTGCCGAAATCCGCCATGCTTTCGATGAAAGCTATGAGAAATGCATTGGCAAGGCCCGGCGCCATCAGAGGCAGAGAAACCCTGCGGAATGTGCGCCAGCGATCAGCGCGCAAAGTTTGCGATGCCTCTTCCATCGACGGTGACACGCCTTCTACAACGCCGATAAGCACGAGGAAAGAAATCGGTGTGAAAGACGGGACCTGCGCGATCCATATGCCAGTGAGGCCATAAAGCCATCGGCCCGGTTCCACCCCGAACATATTGGATATCTGTTCCGTCACCACGCCTGCGCGGCCAAAAAGCAGTGTCAAGGCAAGACCGACAACGAAGGGCGGCGTGATGATCGGTAATATGGTGAGAAGCCGTAAGCCCTTCTTGAAAGGGAAACCTGTGCGGGTCGCAACCAGTGCAAATGCCAGCCCCAGCACTGTGGATCCGGTTGCCGTCATCAGCGCCAGCCACAATGTGCGCCACGCGACACCACATCGCCCCTCACCTATAACGCAGGCTAGACTCCAGATTGAGGAATCCTGGATGTTGCTGATGAAACCCTCAGGTTTGAATGAACCATCGAAGTCCTGAACCGATCCCGCAAACATGCTGATAACAGGATAGAAGACGAATACGGCAACCAATGCGACAAGCAGGGTAATGGAAGAGACGACGAATGCGTCCCCCTTCATTACGCCGCGTTCAGCGAGACTAAACGAGAAAATCAGCAGAAAGCAGAAGCCCGTCAGGATAGCTCCGGCACCGAAGGCCGGCTGACCGTCAGAAAGTGCACCGAACAGGTTTTCACTGATCGTCCAGTTCCAGCCGGAAAAGCCGACGGCCAAGCCTTGCAGCGCCAGGAAAAGTACACCAAGAAGGCTCGCCCATATCAGAACACCGCTCCGACGTTCAACAGGCAATAAGAAGCGGGCACCAGCACAAAGCAGCATGAATACAGCAACAGCGCCAAGCCAAGGCCGCCCGAAAAAGACTATCTGCCAAAGGCCGGGTGCAGTTGCACCATCCCCGAACATTCCAGCCAGCCAGCCGAAACTCAGAAAGCCGTCTTCTACGCGATACCACGGCAGTAAAACAAATGCCGCGAACGCTAGTGCCAGAATGATATCCAGTCTGCGATTGTGCTGTTTCATGGATGTCCGCATCCCTCCATATCGGGGATTTCCAAGGAATGACGAGGGGAATCGGTTCCTGCATATTTCAGGAAAACCGCTACCTTGCTCCGTCATTCGGGACAGGTGCGTCGCACAACAAGAGCGGCGCACCCGGATTTCAAGCCAATGAAAAATCAGTTGGCGTGAGCACCGATTTCTTTATCCCAGCGCTCGAGCAACTCCTTGCGCTTGGCCGGTTCGCCATAGGTCTTGAAATCGTAGTCGATCAGCTTGATGTCCTCGAAGCGCGGCGACTCCTTTGGAATCTCAGCTGATTTGTTCGAGGGCAATTGGAAGGATTTCGCATCCTTCATATGAGACTGCACTTCGGCGGTCAGCGCCCAGTCATACCACTTCTTGGCGCTATCGAGATTCTTAGCGCCCTTGATGATCGACATAGAGCCGATCTCGTAGCCAGTGCCTTCACACGGCGCGACCGACTTGACCGGAAAACCTTCAGCCGTCATCGCCACGGCGTCGTGCATGAAAACGATGCCGATTCCAGTTTCGCCACGCGCAGCCGACTTGACCGGAGCCGAGCCAGACTTGGTGTACTGCGATACATTTTCGTTGAGCTTCTTCAGATAATCATAGGCTTTGTCTTCACCCATGATCTGGACCAGCGTTGCTAGTGCCGTGTAGGCAGTACCGGAAGAATTCGGATTGGCCATCTGGATTTCGCCCTTATAGGACGCATCGAGCAGGTCAGCCCAGCATTTCGGCTCTTTCAAGTTCTTCTTGGCAAGAATATCGGTATTGTATCCCCAACCCAGCGCACCGGCATAAACGCCAACCGTACGGAATCCGGAGCTTTCGGCCTGCTTCTTGGCCCAATCATTCAACTGATCAAGCATTGGCGATTTATATTCGAGCGTCAGCCCCTCAGATGCGGCCTGCAGGTGCGGATCACCTGTACCTGCCCACCAGATATCCGTCTTCGGATTACGCGCTTCGGCACGCACCTTGGCATAGGTTTCCCCCGAAGAAAGCCGCACCATGTTGACCTTGATGCCGGTGTCCTTCTCAAACATGTTCTTCATCTGCTCACAGATAACCACGTCCGCAGAACAGATGAGATTGAGATTGCCTGCGGCTTGCGCAGAAAAAGCAAATGAAGATACGCCCGCGGCCAGCGCCGCAACCAGAAATGCCGAACGCATTGTTTTCCTCCCTTTATACGGCGCCTCCACGCCGACGCTTTTGCAAGCGTGTGCATAGTGTTTGCCTTTTATGAAAGTCTGTCAATGCCTTTGTAAATTTTATTCTGAAATTCAAAAAAATAATCCAATCATTCTGTTTTCGAATGTCATTTGCACAGCCATGCAAATCTGTACCGACAAATTAAAAAGGCGGCTGAAGCCGCCTTTTTTGTCCTTTCCTGTCCCGAACGGGATCAGCCGATTGCCATCAAGCTCGCATTACCACCCGCTGCCGTGGTGTTGATCGACGTCGAAACCTCTTCCAGCAACCAGTTGAGGCAATAGACATCCGGGTTGATTGCCAGCTCTTCCGTGGAAGCAGCCTGAGTTAGAACCAACGGTCCGGGAAGCGTTGCAAGCTTCTTGTTAATCTCGACGATGCGTTCAGCATTCCCCTCAACCAACGCTCCAGCAAACGGTGCGTCGGACTCCCAATCATTTGTCCAAATGGTGCGTGCCACAACCGAAGCCGGAATATCTTTCAGCACATTCCGCAAACCCGAAGCCTCATCGACATACACAGTGTTGCCCGTAGCGAGTGCCGCAGTCATCTGTCGATAAAGGCCCGTTTCAGTCTGTGGAACCAGCAGGATGTTTCCACGTGGATGCAACGCATAAAGATTGCGCTCGCCGACCGGGCCCGGCAATTCAAGATCAAGACCAAGGGCCGAAGCGCTGCCAGTATCGCGTGCAGCCTGTGCCAGATCGTTCATGCCGCGCTGGCCAAGCCATTTCGCAAAATCCTTGAGCGCCGGATCAGTGTGAACCGAGCTGTGACGCGGTGGGATCGGCGCTGTCTCCACGAGACGTCCAAGGTAGAGCGGACCGCCTGCCTTGGGACCCGTGCCGGAAAGGCCGCGTCCACCGAAAGGTTGCACGCCGACAACCGCGCCGATAACGTTGCGATTGATATAGATATTGCCGACGCGGATACGATCGGCAACATTGGCGATGGTCTCATCCAGGCGCGTATGCAGGCCGAAAGTAAGCCCGTAACCGGTTGCGTTGATATCATCGATCAGACGCTCCATATCATCCCGCTTGTAGCGCACGACATGCAGAACCGGGCCGAAGACTTCCCGCTTCAAATCGCGAAGCGAGTTGATCTCGATGATGGTCGGCGCAACGAAAGTTCCATTCTGTGTTTCAGGACCGAGCGGAAGCTGCTCAACCTTGCGACCGAGATCGCGCATACCCTGAACGTGCTTTTCAATGATGTTCTTGGCTTCATCGGTGATAACCGGCCCAATATCGACCTTCAGCTTGTCGGTTCGACCGATGGACAGTTCCTTCAGCGCGCCCTTGAGCATTGTCAGGATGCGGTCCGCGACATCTTCCTGCAGGCAAAGAACGCGCAGCGCCGAACAACGCTGACCGGCACTGTCAAAAGCCGATGCAATAACGTCGAACACGACTTGCTCCGCCAGCGCTGATGAATCCACAATCATTGCATTCTGACCACCGGTTTCAGCAATCAGCGGGATCGGCTTTCCGTTTGGCAGCAGACGTGAGGCAAGCTGAGCCTGTATGAGGCGCGCTACTTCGGTGGAACCGGTGAACATTACACCGCATGTCTCTTCTGCAGCCACAAGCGCGGCCCCGATACGACCGTCGCCGGGCAGAAGCTGAAGCGCATCGGCTGGAATGCCAGCCTCGTGCAGGATACGAACACCCTGTGCTGCAATAAGCGGGGTCTCTTCGGCAGGCTTCGCCAAGACCGGATTGCCTGCGACAAGTGCTGCTGCAATCTGGCCGGTAAAGATCGCCAGCGGGAAGTTCCACGGACTGATGCATACGATGGGTCCGAGCGCCTTGTGACCGACGCCCAGTGTACGACGGGTCTGTTCTGCATAATAACGCAGGAAATCGATGGCTTCGCGAACTTCAGCAATTGCGTTCGGCATGGATTTGCCAGCTTCGCGCATGATGAGGCCCAGCAGAACCGGCATATCGCGCTGCATGATATCCGCTGCGCGCTCAAGACAAGCCGCACGTTGGGCTGGCGCAACCGCAGACCAGCTTGCCGTGGCCTTCTGTGCCGCCTTCATGGCTTTCGCTACGTCTGCTTCGGCGATCTCCGTCACTGTACCGACAACATCGTTCCGGTCTCCAGGGTTGAAAACAGAGCGACTGGTTCCCTTGACATTGGCTCCGGAAACCTGAGGTTCCGACGTCCACACGCGGCCAGCACTGTCCTTCAAAATCGTGCTGAGTTCAGCAAGCGTGACTTCGTTTGACAGGTCAAAACCGTCAGAGTTCTTGCGAGCGCCATAGAGATTTTCCGGAAGGGCAATCTGGTCATGGCGCGCACCAACGACAGCCATCGAGCGAACGACTTCTACCGGATCGGCGATCAGTTCATCGACGGAAACACTTTCATCGCCGATGCGATTGACGAAGGACGAGTTCGCGCCATTTTCGAGAAGTCGGCGAACAAGGTAGGCGAGAAGCGTTTCATGTGTGCCGACCGGAGCATAAATACGAGCTGGACGGCCAAGCTTTTCAGCACCGACAACTTCATCATAAAGCGGCTCACCCATGCCATGCAGGCACTGGAACTCGAACTTTCCGGTTTTGAAATCCGGACCAGCCAAATGATAGATGGTGGCCAGCGTCTGAGCATTGTGCGTTGCGAATTGCGGGAAAACGGCATCTGTTGCCGCAAGGAGCTTGCGTGCACATGCAATGTAGGAAACGTCGGTATGTACCTTGCGGGTATAAACCGGAAAGTCTTCCAGACCGTCAACCTGTGCGCGCTTGATCTCGGCGTCCCAATAAGCCCCCTTCACCAGACGAACCATGACGCGGCGCTTGTTCTGACGGGCCAGGTCGATGATGAAATCAAGTACGAACGGGCAACGCTTGCCATAGGCCTGCACCACGAAGCCGATGCCTTCCCAATCTGCCAGATCCGGATCTTCGATCAGGCTTTGCAGCAGATCAAGCGACAGTTCCAGACGATCGGCTTCCTCGGCATCAATGTTGAGACCGATATTGTAGGACTTCGCGATAGCGGCCAGCGCCTTTACCTTCGGCAGCAATTCCCCCATGACGCGTTCGCTTTGCGCACGGACATAGCGCGGATGCAAAGCGGACAACTTGATGGAAATGCCGGGGCCGTCGTAGATGCCGCGACCGGCGGACGCGCGACCAATGGCATGAATGGCGGTTTCGTAATCCTGGTAGTAACGCTCGGCGTCGGCAGCGGTGGTCGCAGCCTCACCCAGCATATCGTAGGAATAGCGGAAGCCACGTTCTTCCAGCGGCTTGGCGCGCTTCAGCGCTTCATCGATGGTTTCGCCGGTGACAAACTGTTCGCCCATCATACGCATGGCCATATCAACGCCGCGACGAATGACAGGTTCACCACAACGGGCGATCAAGCGTGTCAGGGCAGCCGACAGGCCGCGATCATTGACCGTATTTGTCAGCTTGCCCGTGACGACAAGCCCCCAGGTCGCAGCATTGACGAAGAGCGAGCGCCCGCCGCCGATGTGAGACTTCCAGTCACCATTCGAAATCTTGTCCCGGATAAGCGCGTCGCGCGTCGCCATGTCCGGAATGCGCAGCAGCGCCTCGGCAAGGCACATAAGCGCCACACCCTCTTGGCTCGACAGCGAATATTCATGCACCAGGCCTTCGACGCCCGTACCCTTATGCTTGGCACGCAGCGCTTCAATCAGCTTGCGAGCAGTGGAGCGGACTTGCTTCGCCGTTTCTTCCGGCAGGGCGGCCTGCGCAGCCAACGCCGAAACGCATTCGGCTTCAGGACGGCGATAAGCGGCGGTAATCGCTTGCCTCAGTGTGCTTTGCTCGCGGATCGGCGGCGCAAAATTCTGGAAAACCGGATTGGTAGGAGCGGGTATGGTGTCGGTCATGGTGCAATGCTCGCAAATGAAAACAGCCCCGAGCGTCTCTGCCCAGTTTAGCTCTGCTTTAAGTGGGCGCACACTATCATTTGTGCAAATTGCATTCTGCCTTCATTTGCTCCATATGAAGGAATATCGATCTTATTATATGTTCATTAAAAGGCTAAGGGGATGCGAAAGATAGATTCTGTAGACGATCTGGATCAATTCGACAGGCGCATTCTGGAAGTCTTGAGCGAAGACGGACGCATTCCCGTAACGGAACTCTCGAAAAAGGTCGGCCTTTCCAAGACTCCATGTCAAGCGAGGCTGAAGAGGCTGGTCGATGAAGGTTATATTGTCGGCTTTCGCGCCGCCATTGATCCTGAAAAACTTGGCCTCGACCATATCGCCTTTACGACGGTCAAGCTATCTGACACACGAGAAGCCGCGCTTGAGGCATTCAACACAGCCGTGCGCAAGATACGTGAAGTCGAGGAGTGCCATATGATCGCAAGCTCTTTCGACTACCTTCTGAAAGTGCGAACGCCCAACATCCGGCGTTACCGCGAGGTGCTGGGCGAAAAGATTTCGAGCCTGCCCAATGTGGCAAGCACATCCACTTTTGTGGTGATGGAGTCAGTCAAGGACAACCGCCCGGTAAGGGTCTATCCGGGCGCATTGTAATTTTCAGTTATAGCGGCTCACCTGCCAGATAACGCTCGAGCGTTTTGACAGTCCCATCCTGCCAGATGCGCAGAAGTGCGGATGAAAAAGCCGCCACATAAGCTGGATTTGACGCGAGCGAGCCGAAGATGTCATCCATCGCAAGCCATGCCGCTGGATTGTTTTTTGCAAGAGCCGCCTGCTTGGTCAGGCGACCCCATGACGGATCGTTCGGCTCAATAATCGAGCCGCTATCGGTCGTACCGTAGCAATAGCGGCACCAGAACGCGGAAACGAGCGCCAGCCCTGTCACAGACTTGCCTTCGGCCACCCGATCAGAAGCAGTTGGCAGAATGAATTTCGGCTGACGATTGGAGCCATCGAGGCACAGGCGGCGGATCGTGTCGCCTATGCTTGGATTTGCGAAGCGTTCATCTATGAGGATGCGATAGTCTTCGAGATTGGTATCTGGAACGGGCGGCACTTCCGGGATGATTTCATCCTTGGTGAGCTTTTCCAGATAGCGCCGGATCAGCGGATGCTCCATCGCTTCATGCACGAAATGAATGTCGAGCAATCCGCCAGGATAGGCAATGGCTGCATGACCGCCGTTCAAGATACGGATTTTCATCAGTTCATAAGCGGCAACCTGATCGGTGAATGTGACACCGACCTTTTCCAGAGCCGGGCGTCCAGTCGGGAAATTATCCTCCATCACCCATTGCTTGAAAACTTCGCAGAACACCGGCCAGCCATCATCGACCCCGAAATCCTTCGCAGCGATTTGACGCTCGCGCGCGCCGGTGGCTGGCGTGATGCGATCCACCATGGAATTTGGAAAAGCAACATTGGCGGAAATCCAGTCGGCAAAGGTCGGGTCGCTCAACTTGGCCAATCCCGTCACGGCATCTTCCGTCACATGCCCGTTGCCCGGAATGTTATCACAGGACATGACGGTAAAAGGCTGAACGCTCGCCGCCTTGCGCAGTTTCAGCGCCTGCACGATCAGGCCGAACACAGTCTTTGGCTGATCCGGATGGGTGGCATCTGCCACAATATCGGGATGAGCAGGATCGAAAGTCTGGCTGGCCGGATCGATGTAATAACCGCCTTCGGTAATCGTCATGGAAACAATGCGGGTATCGGGCGATGCGAGATAGGCCATCAAAGCCTTTCGCCCTTCCTCTGTCGACATGGTTACATAATCGACCATGGAAGCGGTGATCCTCGCTCCCGTATAACCAGCCTCTTGTTCCACAACTGTGGTGAGCCAGTCTTGCGCCTTGAGCGTGTCGCGCATGACATCGTCGCTGCCACGCACACCGGCGCCAACCAGCGCCCAGTCGTGCCCCTCACCCATTCCGAACAAATCGTCCAGATAGACAGCCTGATGGGCACGATGAAAATTGCCGACACCGAAATGCACGATGCCCGGTTTCAAACCGGTTGGATCGTAGCCGGGTTTGTGTACCTTGTCGAAGCTCTGGAGCGTTGCACGCGACAGCTTGGTCATGACGATTTCCTTCAATTCAATCGGGTACGAACTGGACTTTCATCGTGGCTGGATCGCCACCGTGCTTGGTGAAGAACGGCAGCATTTCGCTGAGCGGCAACCGGTGCGAAACGAGGCGTGCCATTTCGCCCTTGTCCTGTTTGAGTATTTCCAGGGCCTGCGGAATGTTGCGGTTCAGCGAATGTGACCCTGCAATTCGAATTTGACGGCGGAAAATTTCGAAAGGCGTGACCGAAATCCGTGCCTCCGGTGCGCAAACGCCAAACACCAGAACCGCACCGCCGTCAGCCGCAAAGCCAACCATGCTTTCAACAACCTTGGCAATGCCGGTCGCATCAGCAACAAAATCGAAACTGCGCTTGCGCTTATCCAGCATTTCGGAGCCCGATACGACAGGCTCGAGGCCGAGACTCTCGACAAAGGCCAGACGATGTTCGTTGATATCCGCCACAGAAACCAGCCGCACACCTTGCGCCTTTAAAGACAAAGCCAGCAACAAGCCAATCGGCCCCGCACCGAAGACAAGCGCGTTCTCGGTGCCGCGCGGGCCGGTCTTCAACTCCGCCGCACCAAGCCCGTTCAACACACAGGCAAGCGGTTCCGCGAGTGCTGCTACATCAAAAGGCAGATCGCCGATGGGGTGGAGATGACTGGCATTGACAAGGCTCATGCCTGCAAAGCCACCATTATGGGTCACACCATAGGCTTTCAGATCGGAGCAGAGATTGGTCAGTCCCTTGAGGCAGGCACGACAATGACCGCAGGGAATATTCGGATCGACCGCAACGCGGTCCCCCACCTTCATATTGGTCACATCTTCCGCCAAGGCGACCACAATGCCCGCATATTCATGCCCAGGCACCAGCGGAAACGCACTGGAACCGTAGCGGCCATGCAGGACATCAATGTCGGTGTGACAGAGACCTGATGCCTTGACGTCGATCAGCGCGTGTCCCGGCTGCAATGCCGGTTCCGGCAAGTCAGCCAGACCTGCTTCCCCATGGCCGGTAAAATAAATCGCTTTCATTGCAAATGTCCCGGCCTCTACTCAAGCCATCCAGTTGCCACCGTCAACGCCGAAAGTCTGAGCGAGGATGTAGTCACTATCAGATGAGGCAAGAAAAACAGCCATGCCGGTGATATCTTCTGGTGTCGCAAAGCGACCAATCGGCACGGACTTAGCCACCGCCGCTTTTTTCTCTCCCGGCTTCAAGCCTTCCCATTTGGCGAAATTCGCATCCACGACGTCCCAATGTTCGCCATCGACCACACCCGGCGCAATCGCATTGACATTAATCCCGTGCTTGACGAGCGCGAGAGCTGCCGACTGTGTAGCAGAAATGATGGCAGCCTTGGACGCGCAATAGAGGGTCACCAGCGCCTCGCCGCGACGGCCCGCCTGGCTCGCCATATTGATGATCTTGCCGCCGCGTCCACGCTTAATCATCACGTTCGAAACCGCCTTCATCATGAAAAGCGGCCCCTTCAAGTTGATGCCAAGCACACGCTCATAGCTGTCCTCGGTCAATTCGTTGATAGGGGCCATATCGAAGATCGCGGCATTATTGACCAGAATATCGATGCCGCCATATTCCGCATCAATCTCCGCGACTACCTTGTCGATCTGATTGAGGTCGGTCACGTCAAGCTTTACCGCCTTGGCCGATGGACCGATGCTACTTGCGGCCTCTTCTGCCCGCTCGATATTAATGTCGGCAATAATAACCTTCGCGCCCTCGCGCACATAGGCCTCGGCGAAGCCAAGTCCGATACCGCGCGCAGCACCAGTGATGAGGGCCACCTTGTCTTTCAGTCTCATGGGGATACTCCGGGATATTGCAGCCTGCTCTCACAGTTGCGTTTTCTTCTCCGTCAGCAATAATGGATGCCGTTCAAAGCGCTCCAAAGCCTTGCCATCGGGAGTAAACAAATGCGCGTCAGTCGGATCAAAACCTAGCTTAGCCGCTTCGTGTGCACGCGCCGCGCTTCCGCCGCCTGCCTCTGCCACGATCAGTCCGGTTGCACTTTCATTTTGCACATAGAGATAGGTCTCACCGCCAAGACGCTCGACGACCATGATCTCGCCTTCGAGGATACCATCGGCTGCCGGATGAAGATGTTCCGGACGAATGCCGAGAACCAGCGGTGCCCCAGCGCTTACGCCCTCGCTTTTGACAAGCGCTTTGACGAAACGTCCATTTGCAAGCTGAACCGTCACCCCATCGGCATCGACAGCACTGGCTTTGACCTCGATGAAGTTCATGGTCGGTGAACCGATAAACCCAGCCACAAAACGGTTGACCGGATGGTGATAAAGCTCCAGCGGCGATCCCACCTGCTCCACCTTCCCGTCGCGGAGAACCACGATCTTGTGTGCAAGCGTCATCGCTTCCACCTGATCATGCGTGACATAAATCATTGTCGCATTGAGCCGGTCGTGCAGACGCGCCAGTTCGATACGCATCTGCACACGCAGAGCAGCATCGAGATTGGAAAGCGGCTCATCGAACAGGAAAATCTTCGGTTCGCGCACCATGGCGCGCCCAATGGCAACACGTTGACGCTGACCGCCAGAAAGCTGTTTCGGCTTGCGGTCAAGCAATTGGTCAAGCTGCAGCGTTTTTGCAACCTCTTCCACCTTGCGATCGCGTTCGGCTTTGGCAACGCCTGCTAGTTTCAGCGCAAAGCCCATATTATCGCGCACATTCATATGCGGATAGAGCGCATAGGTCTGGAAAACCATGGCAAGACCACGCTCGTCCGGCGGCGTATCATTGATACGTTCGCCATCAATCGTGAGGTCACCGCCGGTAATTTCCTCAAGCCCAGCAATCATGCGCAGAAGCGTTGACTTGCCTGAACCGGATGGCCCGACGAAAACCACGAATTCGCGGTCTGCAATGTCGAGATCGACGCCCTTGATAACATCAATATTGCCGAAGGACTTGGTGGCGTTTTTCAGTGATAGTGTAGCCATTTCGTTCCCTTTATTTCACTGCGCCAAAGGTAAGCCCGCGCACCAACTGGCGCTGCGTGATCCATCCAAAGACAAGAATTGGCGCGATTGCGAGCGTCGAGGCTGCCGAAAGTTTTGCCCAAAACAGCCCTTCCGGTGACGAGAAGGATGCTATGAATGCAGTGAGCGGACCGGCCTGCGAAGCCGTCAGGTTCAGGCTCCAGAACGCTTCGTTCCAGCACAGGATGATGGACAGTAGCGCCGTCGATGCGATACCCGGAAGACTCAACGGTAACAGTAGGTAGCGTATCTGCTGGCCAACTTTCGCACCGTCCATACGGCTTGCTTCGAGGATTTCACCAGGGACTTCCTTGAAGAAGGAGTAGAGCATCCAGACCACAATCGGCAGGTTGGACAGGGTGAAGATGATGATGAGGCCGGTGCGTGTATCAAGAAGTCCGGTGTCACGTGCCAGAAGATAGATCGGCACCAGCACACCGACTGCAGGTAGCATCTTGGTGGACAGCATCCATAGAAGCAGGTCTTTGGTGCGCTTGCCAGGGAAGAACGCCGCTGCATAAGCCGCGGGCACCGCGATAATGAGTGAGAGAATAGTCGCGCCCAGACTTTCGACGATGCTGTTCATGGCATAGCGGAAATAATCAGCACGCTGATTGACCGCGACAAAATTCTCCAGCGTTGGCTCAAAGAACAGTTTTGGGGGCGCCACGGCGTCGATTTCGGTCTTGAATGCGGCGAGCAGCATCCAGAGGATCGGGAAGAACATTAGCAGTGCCACGATCCAGCCAATGATCCCAGCCGAGACGGCAGCCTTGTTGATCTTGCGTTTTGCAGCCATCGGTCAGCCCTCCTAATTATCCAGATTTCGTGCGACAGTCCGGATCAGGAACGCGGCAACGATGTTGGCGAGGATGATGGCGATAACACCAGCTGCGGAAGCGCCGCCTATATCCCATTGCAGGAGCGCTTTCAGATAGATGAAATAGGTAAGCGTTGTCGTGGCGATACCCGGTCCACCCGAAGTGGTGACAAGGATTTCAGCAAATACCGACAGAAGGAAGATCGTCTCGATCATGATGACGACCGAGATCGGGCGCAGCAGATGCGGCAGCACGATATAATAGAACATTACCGGGCCTTTGGCCCCGTCCAGGCGCGCCGCCTCCATCTGTTCCCGATCCAGTGACTGCATCGCCGTCATCAGGATCAGTGTCGCAAACGGCACCCATTGCCAGGATACAATTATGATGACGGAAGCCATTGGAAACTGCGAGAACCAGTCGATTACCGGCAGGCCGAAACTGCGTGAAATGAAGGCGAACAGCCCGTTCACCGGATGCATCAGCAGGTTTTTCCAGATCAGCGCGGAAACGGTCGGCATGACGAAGAACGGCGCAATGACCAGAAGCCGCGCTATGTTCTTACCCCAGAAATCCTGATCAAAGATGACTGCGAAAAGCACGCCAAAGACAACTGATATTACAAGAACCGACACGACAAGGATCAGCGTTTTGGCGATTGCTGACCATAAGGTGGGATCAGATAAAAGGAAGGAGTAGTTAGAGAAACCGGCAAAACCAGTAATGAACGGATTGATGAGATTGTAATACTGAAACGAGAACCACAGGGTCATCGCCAGCGGAACGATCATCCATAGCAGAAGCAGAATGACGGCTGGAGCGAGCAGCGGTCCAGTGCGGACACTACGACGCGACTTTGCTGCAAAGCGTGATTTTGTGCCTGCGGCCAACGCATGGTTTGCTGGCATTCGGACTTATCCTCCCCTTCCCGTTTCGGATTCGCTGCGGCGAACCTCTACGAAAATCAGGTCTGCCGCCTTCCTCCTACCGAAGGCGGCAGACCTTTATTTTACGGCTACTTGATGTAACCGGCCTGCGTCATGATCTGCTCGACCTGACGCTGCGCGCCGTCGAGCGCCGCATCTACACTCTGCTGACCTGCGACAGCCGATGAGATTGCCTGTCCAACCAGCGTGCCTATGGCCTGGAATTCAGGAATGGCCACAAACTGGATGCCAGTATAAGGGACCGGGTCCTTGGTCGGCTTTGTTGGATCGGCAGATTCGATGGCTTTCAGTACCGTATCCGCGAAGGGGGCTGCCTTCTTATATTCCTCATTGGCATAGGTGGACTGGCGTGTACCCGGAGGAACAGCAACCCAACCTTCCGACTTGCCGACGAGCTCGACATATTCCTTCGAGGTTGCCCATTTCAGGAAAGACTTCGCGGCTTCCGCCTTCTTGCTCGATGCCGGAATTGCGAGATTCCATGACCACGCCCATGAGGAACCGTTTGGCGTCACCTCGACCGGAGCCTTGGTAAAGGCAACCTTGTCGGCAACCTGGCTCTGCTTTGGATCATAGATGCGTCCGGCAGCAGACGTAGCGTCGATCCACATGGCGCAATGGCCGGTCGAGAACAGGGCCTGATTTTCGTTGAAGCCGTTCGAGGTAATTCCGGGAGGGCCTGCTTCCTTCATTAGATCGACGTAGAAGTTGATCGCCTTCTTCCATTCGTCCGAATTGATCTGAGGCTTCCAGTTTTCATCGAACCACCTGCCACCGAACGTATTGATCAGCGTACCGAGATAAGCCATGTTCTCGCCCCAGCCCGGCTTTCCGCGCAGGCAGAGACCATATTGTTCTTTGGACTTGTCGGTCAGCTTGGTCGCGAAATCCTTGATTTCCGCATAGGTTGGCGCATCGGGCATTTTGAGGCCCGCCGCGTCAAACAAGTCCTTGCGATAAAGTGTAAACGAGCTTTCGGCATAGAATGGCACAGCGTAGAGCTTGCCATCGACCGTCAGACCGGCGCGAACCGGCTTGATGAGATCGTCATAACCGTAATCATCACCGAGATCATCGACCGACAGAAGCCAGCCGGCCTTGCCCCAGATTGGCGTCTCGTAACCGCCAATGGTCAGGATATCGAACTGGCCGCTCTTGGTGGCAATATCGGTCGTGACGCGCTGACGCAACACGTTTTCTTCAAGTACAACCCAGTTGATTTTATTGCCGGTGGCTTTTTCCCATTCCGGCGACAGTTTCTGCATGATGATCATGTCACCATTATTGACCGTCGCGATAGTGAGCTCTTCCGCCCACGCAGCCCCGGCCATAACTGCAACACCTGCAGCAGACGCAATAAGCCCTGCAACATAAGACTTGGTCCGCATTTCGTCTCCTCCTTTACGAATGCATAGCAAAATTCTTACATATGTAAAATTTATGGCGCGAGCGTCCGTAGCTTGTCAAGGACGGTTTTCAATTTTGCGTTGCGAGGAGAAACGACCGCCATTGTGAACAGTTCTGAAGGCTGAAATCGCGGACATTTCCACCTGCCAAATTCACGAACCGATGTTTTAGCACATATGGATATTCACCGCATCATTCTCTGCGAACACATTTGTCTGCTTGACGTTTTGCCCCGCCTTTGACAGTTTGACCGGACTTCGCCTAGAGGAGAACAAAGGCGAGCGAAGCTGGAGGAACATCCTGAAATCGTTGAAGAAGCGGCAACCGGGGCCAGATTTTGTCCTGAGAAATCAGCACATTCCAGTTTATGCGGCGGCTTCGCAAAAAACAGCATCGTCGTGTGCATTCAACTCGCGACAACTGACGAACAGGACGTAAAGACGTGCGCAAGACAATACGCACCATGGAGGATTTTTCGGAGTTTGTTGGGCTTTCACGTCCGACGGTTTCGAAATATTTCAGCGATCCATCATCCGTCCGCCCCAAGACTCGCGAACTGATCGAAGCAGCGATCAAGCAATCCGGCTTTAGGCCTAATCTTTTCGCGGTGAACCTCAATCGACGTCGCACGACAATTTTGGGTATAATTATTCCCAATCAGCTCGATCATTTCTACATGGCGATGACGAAGCGATTGCAGTCGCTCGCAGAGCAACGCGGCTATCTTGCGATTGTTCTGTCATCCGATGGCAAGCCTGAGCTGGAAAAGCAGGCAATTGAAACTCTGCGTTCGCTCAATGTCGCAGGCGCCATCATCGCGCCGCTTGGGGAAGAGTCGCAACATTCGACACTGGCGCGCCTCGCCGATGACGTTCCAATTGTCTATGTCGACTCTCCGCTCGACAACACCTCGCCCTTTGTCGGCACCGACAATCTCAAGTCCTTTCATCTGATCGTCGACTATCTGTGCCGCTCGGGCAGCGAGCCCTGCTATTTTTCCATGCCGATGGTCAATAACAACGCTATCAAACGACAAGATGCCTATCGACAGGCCATGGAAAAGCTGGGTTATGAGCCGCGCATCATTGACCTCGAACAAAGCCGAAGCTGGGATTTCGAACGTTATGCCTTCGAGCAGACCGCGCGAATTCTGCGCGAAAAGGGACGTCTTCCGACAAGCACTGTTCTATGCTCCAATGATCGCATCGCCTTTGGCGTAACCAGCGCACTCTGGCAGGCTGGTCTGAAAATCGGCAGACTCAAGGATTGCGACGTTCGTGTCGCCGGTCACGACAATAATCCGCTATCGGAATATACGTGCCCGCCACTCACCACAGTGGCGCAGGATTATAATGAAATCGGGCGGCTGGCGATTGAGCTCTTGTTTCGAACATTGAGCGAAACAACGGATGACCGACTGGAACTGCCGGAAACACAGCGCATTTTGCTTAATGCCGAAATCAAGCTGCGTATGAGCGCATAAAAATGGCGGGTTAACCCGCCATTTTATTTCCGTAATTTAGTTCAGGCCGAGCGTGCCGCGCAGGGTAGAAAGATCTTCGGCAAGCGTGGTCACAGGACCAGCAAGTGCCTTGCGATCATCATCCGACAGCTTGTCGTAGGATTCGTAACCGTCACCCTTCTTGTACTTTGCGAGAATATCATCGACAGTCTTGAAATTGGCTTCCACCTTCTTCACGAGGTCTGGATTTTCCTTTTCCAGCAAAGGCTTGAAGAGCTCAACAATCTTCTGGGCACCATCGACATTGGCCTTGAAATCCCAAAGATCGGTGTGACTGTAACGGTCTTCCTCGCCGGAAATCTTGGTTGCAGCTACTTCTTCCAGCAAGGCAGCGGCACCACCGACGACCTTTTCCGGCGGAACAGTCAGGTCTTTTACGCGCTTCTGGAGTTCCAGCACATCTGCATAGAGCTTGTCAGCAATCGGAGCGAGTCCTTCAGTCGAATTCTGCGCAAACAGGCCATATTCGATGCGGTGAAACCCGGTGAAATCTTCCGACTTCTCACCATTTTCATGGTCATCGGCACGGCTGTCGATCGAAGCGTCAAGATCAGCGAAAAGCTCGGCAATAGGCTCGATCTTTTCATACGAAACGCGCGTAGAAGGATAAAGCCCTTTGGCCTTTTCGAGATCACCTGCCTTGACCGCGTCGGTGAAAGCCTTGGTGTCCTTTACCAGAACGTCGAGGTTTTCCTGCACATAGACTTTGTAGTCAGCGATCGGCTGAACGAGGTCCAGCGGTGAAACTTCGGCCTTGGCTGCGCCGAAGCTGAGCGTGAGGGCAACGGCACATGCCGATGCGAGCCCAGATACATACAATGGCAGACGATACTTCATATTTAGCCTCTCCAGATAAAGCGCATCGCGGGAAATGCGCGTTAAATCAAAAACTTGAGATGCGATCCTCACCCGCGTGCATTTTGCGGACCGCTTGCCTCCAAAAGTGCGCGCGCGTAATAGTCCTTGTTATCCTGAACACCCGGCAACGCGAAGAAATACCCGCCTCCAATCGGTTTCAGGTATTCTTCCAATGGCTCGCCGTTGAGCCGGTTCTGAACCGTGATGAAGCCCTTTTCCAAATCAGCCTGATAGGCGATGAAGAGGAGACCCATATCAAGCTGGCCAGACTTGCTGACGCCGTTGGAATAGTTGAATGGCCGACGCAGAATGAGGTGTTGCTCGGCATTGGCATCCCGCGGATTTGCCAAACGGATATGCGAGTCGAGTGGCGTCACCTTGCCATCCGCATCCTTCGCATAATCGGGAACATCAGCTTCGATTTTACCGTCGAATGGCGCGCCACTATTCTTGCGGCGTCCGAAAATGGTTTCCTGCTCCTGCAGCGGCGTGCGGTCCCAGCGTTCGACAAAATTGCGAATGATGCGCACAGCCATATAGCTGCCATTAGCGGCCCAGCCCGGCTCTTCATTTTGCTTCTGCACCCAAACGATGCGGTTCATCAATGCATCATCGGCGGAATCCGGATTGGCGGATCCATCGCGGAAACCGAGGAAGTTTCGTGCGCTTTCCTTCGCCCGGGGCGAATGCGGCGGTTGCACAGGAACCGTCCCTTCCTGCTTCCAGCGAACCATCAGAAGATCAGGCATGTTCTTCATGATGTCGCGCAGCGCATGAATGTTCGTGTCCGGCGTATTCGAACAGAACTGAATGACGAGGTCCCCGTGGCAGATGTCCTTCTGCAGGGCGTCGTTGGGGAAACCGGTCATGCGCTGCAGAAGTTTCGGCTTCAACGGCTTCAAACCGAAACGATCATCGAACAATGATGAACCGAGCGCCACCGTAACCGTGAGGTTATCCGGCGTGACGACAGGTCCAAGAATACCGGAATCCGATGGCGGAAACTTCGCATCAAGCTCCGGTGGTTCTCCACCCTTCATCAAAAATTCTGCCCGCTCGGTGAGCAGTTTGAACATGCGTTCCAGTTCGGCGCGGTCACGTGCCAACACATCAAAGGAAGCGACGAGACCCGCAGCAGGGCGCGGCGTGACGATACCGGGCTGGTGCTTCCCATAAAAAGGCTGACTTTCGTGAATCTTGTCGCTTTCCGGTGCATTGGTCACGCTTTCCGAAGAAAGAGCATGGGCTGTCTGCGGGGCAAGCACGCCTGCAACGGCTCCGGCAACCCCGGTTGCGCCAGCCCCGAGGAGCAGTGCACGGCGACCGGCGGAAACTGGCTCTTCTGTGGTAATCTTATCGGTTTTGAAAAATTTTCTGGTCATCAATCTACCCCAAGCTGATCGCGGAGTTTCGTAAACTGTGCAGCGAGTTGAGCTGCACCTTCCTTAATTTTCGTCTTTTCATCAGACGACAGAGCATCATACGCCTTGTAGCCATTGCCTTCAGCACTCGTACCAAGCAGCTTCCTGATCGAAGCTGCGTCCTTGTCGATGCCTTCAAAGGCTTTCGGGTCAGCCTTCATAACAATGGGGCGCAGGACATCGGCAGTCTTGCCAGAGCCTTCAAGAAGGCCAGACAAAGCCTGCAGATCGGTGTGAGCGTACCGGTCTTCACCAGCATCCGACGCCGTCGATGCAAAACGGTTCAATGCAGAAGCAGTGCCCGCCATCATGCGATCCGGCGAAATCCGAAGCCCGCGAATGCGCTCTTTCAATGCAGTGGCATCCTGCTCAAGCTTGCCAGCAACAGGAGCCAGACCATCGACGGATTTCTGTTCGAACAAACCGTATTCGATACGGTGCAAACCACCGAACGCAGGGTCCTGCTCGCGCTTTTCAAAATAATCCGCACGAGCATTGATAGCTGTATCGAGATCGGAGAACGCTTCCGACACGGGAGCAATGCGCGCATAGGCTTCTCGCGCCGGACCGTAGGCGGTTTGCGCAGCCTCAAGATTACCGCTGGCTATTGCCGTGGAAAGTGCCGAAACCGATTTCTGGAATTCGGCAACCTCTGTGGTCAGATAAATCTGATACTCAGCCAGTGCACCAATGAAAGCTGTAAGCGGAAGCTTGCCCTTTTCCGCTTCACTGGCAGCGGTCGCAGTCACGATCAGCTTGCCGCGCGGATTGGAAAGAAGCCCGCAGGTAATCTGGTATTCGCCTGGCGTCAGCTTGGCGGTGATGGTCTGTTTGAAGCCAGGAGCAATATTTTCGCGCTCCTCAAGAACCATTACTCCGTCGAGGATTTCCCACTCAACCGTACGGTCGGACTTATTGACAATTTCGAATACCGAGCGCCCGGCCGGAACGGTCAGTTCGTTCGGCTCGCAGCTTTTTGCGTTGATCGCGACCTGTATTGTGTCACCGGCTTCTGCATGGCGGGCTTTGTCCGATACACGGGATGCATAATAAAACGCAGCGCCAGCGGCGAGCAGCAACAGCACGGCGAAAGCCAGTCCGATGCGGACCAGATTGCGCGACATGGGTTCAGCAGGTTTCGGATTCGTCATTGAAATCTCTTTTACTGTGCGCTTGTTTTGGCCTGGCTTGCCGTTGCTGGTGCATTTGCAGGCATCAGAAACAGAATGAGCGCCGGAACGAGGAAGGCTACATAGGCAACAACTTCACTGACGGTCGGTGTCGCGATGTAACCGAAAATGCCGGCAAGAACTGAACCAAGCGTGCTGTCGAGCGGGAGAATATCGCTCATATCGAAAACGACCGTCTGGAAATGGTTCCAGATGCCAGCTTCGTGCAATGCCATGACCGAATTGGCGAGAATGCCTGCCGCGATGATCAAAATAAAAACGCCGGTCCAGCGGAAGAAACGGCGAAGGTTCAGCTTCAAGCCGCCTTTAAAGATGCCGTAGCCAACTGCCGCAGCTAGCAACACGCCAAGAAGCGCGCCAAGCGGTGCTGCCGCCCCTTCGCTCTGCTGGAAAGCCGCCAGCAGAAAGAAGACCGATTCAAGCCCCTCGCGTGCGACAGCAAAGAACACCATCAGAATGAGGCCGAAACCTTTATGTGTCGGTGTCTGAAAAGCTGCATCGATGGAATGATGCAGTTCCGACTTGATAGAACGGGCCGCCTTGCGCATCCAGAACACCATCGAGGTCAACACAAAAACGGCAATCAGACCAATAATGGCTTCAAACAGTTCCTGCGCCTTCTGTGGGAATTCTGCACTCAGAAGCTGCAGAATAGCGCCGACGGCCAACGACATGGCCAATGCCAGCAATATGCCGATCCAGACCACTGGCATCCAGGCACTGCGGCCAGTCTGATGGAGATAACTGGCAATAATGCCAACGATCAGCGCTGCTTCCACGCCTTCGCGGAACATGATTAGAAAAGGTACGAGCATTCCAACTATCCAAAAGACAGAGAAATCGGCCTGTCCCTCGGTCGCTTCTCTTCAAACCCGGCATGAAGCCTTCGCCATTTGGTCATCTTTTTATATCCGCACGGCCAGCGCTGCAAGCTAAATGAAGTTGACCAACGTAGGAATGTTTTAGAATTATTCTAATTATTTCAGGAGCTTATGAGTCCGTTTGTTAGCGAGGAATGATAGTCTGCCAAGTTCAGAGATGATTGCATAAGTCATTGAAAATGCACTGAAGCCATGGCCCAAGCACTTTTAGACAGCAGTTGATTGCGCACTGAAATCAAACTGATCTAGGTTTCAAATCCCTCGGGCAAACCTGCTTTCCCGGCTTGCGACGGATTAAGCCTGACATAGTCAGCTTTCAAATCTTCGGATGTCTTGCGGCTGCCATCATGGCTCCAGCCGGGAGGCGCGATTATATACATCAGGCGCTGTCGCAAGGTGAGACCTGACGAGAATACGTCTTTAAACATACCAACCCATTCGTGAAACGCCACACGCACCGGATTAAATGTGCCGACATTTTTCACGATGCCATAGCGCGGCATATCTTCCGGTAATTCCTCCACGAAAGTGCCGAACATGCGATCCCAGATAATCAGCGTGCCAGCGTAATTTGCATCAAGATAACGCGGATTGGTCGCGTGATGCACGCGGTGATGCGACGGGGTGTTGAAGATGAACTCGATAGGCCTCGGTAGTTTATCTATGGCTTCCGTGTGAATCCAGAATTGATAGATCAGATTGAACCCATAGACGAAGGCGATCACCGCAGGGTGAAATCCGAAGAGTACCATCGGCACTTGCAACACGAACATGCCCGTCATCTGTCCTGTCCACGACTGACGCAGCGCCGTCGTGAGATTATAATGCTGGCTGGAGTGGTGGTTGACGTGTTCCGCCCAGACCCAGCGCACACGATGCGCAATCCGATGATAGCAGTAGTAGCGCAAATCATCGAAGATGAAGGCGACCACAAATACCCACCAGTGCAGGCCGAGATCAAGAAAGCGGAACTGCCAAACCCAAAGCAGCGCTGTCACGGAAACGAAGCCGAGCAGCAAACCCGCCGCAACATTGCCCGCCCCCATCAACAGGCTTGTAAAAGCGTCTCTTGTCTCAAATTCGCCCTTGCGTTGCCAATATCGGATTGCCACGAGCTCAATCAGGATTCCCAGCACATAAAGCGGGATCGCAACACGCGTCACATCGAAAAATACCGGATTGCTATCCATGTCGGTTCCCCTCCCCAGACGGACCTGAAAGCCAGGCCATCACTCTTTCCCGATCCTCAGCATTACTGAAAAGAAACCGCGCTTTGGGCCAAGTAAAATCCTTCATATGTAATATCAGTTCGGTATTGCCTTTATCCTCTAGAGCAAGGACGTCTGCGGCGGTCACGCATCGCGTCAAAAAGCGGTCCCCGACGCTATGAACGAGCCCTGTGGATGCGCCACGCAACGGGAAAAATGCTGTACGACGATCATCGGTATAACAAATCTCGCCGATTTTGATTTCAGGATAGTCAAGATGAAAGCGCGCTTTGACACTTTCGTCGTCGGGAAGAATACTACGCTTAAGCCCTCCACCCAGAAAATGAACTACCAGAACCCCGAAGCCTATCCCGGCGACAACCATA
>WPCJ01267576.1_pt1 | contig 35967 bp, 25 predicted proteins | sample 5399831 | NCBI WGS metagenome assembly WPCJ01 (sample SAMN12869470, study PRJNA574797) | sludge metagenome | isolation source: wastewater treatment of pH10 | place: China:Beijing | collected 2019-05-20 | reverse complement strand
CCGCGCTGGCGCAGGCGGAGCGCGCCGCCGGCGAGATCGCCAGCCGCCGCGATGCGCTGGAGGATGCGCGCCAGCGGCTGATGGAAGAACTGGAGGAAGCCTCGGCGCTGCATGGGCAAGCCGAGGAGGCGCTGCGCGATGCGCCCGATCCGGGCGATCTGCAGCTTCGGCTGGAACAGGCCGCAGCAATCGTGTCGGACGATCGTGCCGCCCTTGCCGACGCCCGTGCCGTGCATGACGGCCTCAGCCGTGAGGCGGAAGCCCGGTCGCGCCGGCTTCAGGCGATCGAGGGCGAGCGTCGCAACTGGCTGATGCGGGCCGAGAATGCCGACAGCCATATCCGCGCCCTGCATGAACGGCGCGCCGAAGCGCTCGAGGAGCGCGAGGCGCTGGCCGACGCGCCGGATGAATTCGACCAGCGCCGTCGCGCGCTGCTGTCCGAGCTTTCGCGCGCCGAAGCGCAGCGCAAGGATGCCGCCGACCGTCTTCAGGAGGCCGAAAACCGGCAGGCCGGACTGGACAAGGCCGCGACCGCCACCATTCAGGGGCTGGCCGAGGCCCGCGAGGCGCGCGCCCGCGCCGAGGAACGGCTGACAGCGGCCGACGAACGGCGGCAGGAGGTCGAGGCGCGCATTCAGGAAGCGTTGAACACGCCGCCGCATCTGGTCATCCGCCACACCGGCTTGCAGCCGGACGACCCGATGCCGGACATGGGCAATGTCGAACGCACGCTGGAACGGCTGAAGATCGAGCGCGAGCGGCTGGGCGCGGTCAATTTGCGCGCCGAGGAAGAGCAGCGCGAGCTTTCCGGGCGGCTGGAAACCATAGTTTCCGAGCGCGACGACGTCATCGAGGCGATCCGCAAGCTGCGGCAGGCGATCCAGAGCCTCAACCGCGAGGGGCGCGAGCGCCTGCTGGCTGCCTTCGAGGTGGTCAACGGCCATTTCCAGCGCCTGTTCGCGCATCTGTTCGGCGGCGGCACGGCCGAATTGCAGCTCATTGAATCCGACGATCCGCTGGAGGCGGGGCTTGAGATTCTCGCCCGTCCGCCCGGCAAGAAGCCGCAGACCATGACCCTGCTTTCGGGCGGCGAGCAGGCGCTGACGGCGATGTCGCTGATCTTCGCCGTCTTCCTCACCAATCCGGCGCCGATCTGCGTGCTGGACGAGGTCGACGCGCCGCTGGACGACCACAATGTCGAGCGGTTCTGCAACCTGATGGACGAGATGTCAGCGTCGACGGAGACGCGCTTCGTCGTCATCACCCACAATCCGATCACCATGGCCCGCATGGATCGCCTGTTCGGGGTGACCATGGCGGAGCAAGGCGTGAGCCAGCTCGTATCGGTCGACCTGCAGGAGGCCGAGGCCCTGCGTGAGGCGGGTTGAGAGGCCAGCGTATCTGCAACCTGTAGTGGTTCGCAGGCGCTTGATGATCACATTCTGTGCAAAGCTGTCATCGTTCTTGTTCGGCGTGATTGACGCTTCCGGCCTTATCGCGCTGATATGAAAGACATTTGTCGTTCTGTCGCCGTAAGATGACATGGCACGGCGATTCGACCTATTCTGCTGTCATAATTTTATGTTGAACTCTTTCTAGTGAATGAGCGTTTACGATTTTGGCGGGTGGTGTCAGTTGGCTACCCTGCAAAAATAATGTCGGTCCCTGGGGGCGGGGATGTTTTGGACTGCCTGCCGAGGAGAACTGCGACAGCATGAAATTGCGTGAATTCATAGGTGGGGCGCGGCTGTGGCGAGCCGCAGGCTCCCTGCTCGATGTCTTTACGGCGTTCGCGGCCTTCGTCCTCTCCTACGTCACCGCCTATGGCGAGCGTTTCCTGTTCGCCGTGCCCGGTCTTGAAGAGAAGGCGCTGGGCTTTACCGCGATCTTCATCTGTTTCTTCTGGCTTTTCTCCATGCACCGCGGGTCGTGGCGCTATTTCTCGATTCCCGACATCATGACGATCCTCAAGGTGGTCTCGGCATCGGTGATAGCCTATACGATTGCCGCCTTCCTGCTGACGCGCGGCTCGAACGTGCCGCGGTCGGTGCCGGTGTTGACGCTGATCTACCTAGTTGCCGGCCTGTCGTTCAGCCGGATGGCCTATCGTATGGTGATGGAGAGGGCCTTCTTCTTCTGGCCAGGGACGATGAACGGCCGTCAGGGCAGGCCCACGCGCAACGTGCTTCTCTATGGCCTCACTGACAACGCCGAGAGCTTCGTGCGGGCCAACAGGCGCGGCGCGACCAGCGAATTCAACATCGTCGGCATATTGGACGACGGAATTCTCAACCAGGCCCGCATCATCCAGGGCGTCAAGGTCCTGGGCGATTTCGACGAGCTGGAAGCGCTTGCCGACCGTTTCGCGCGGAAAGGGATGCCGATCTCCGAACTGATCGACACCGAATCCGGCCCCAGCAGGCAGCATCTGGCCGAGGTGGTGCAGGCGGCCACCCGGCTGGGCATCAAGGTGTCGCGCATTCCCGACTTCACCGAAACGGCGCTGCTGACGGGCCAGAGCCTGCTTCAGCCGAAGCAGATCGACCTGGGGCACCTGCTGGGCCGGCCGGAGATCGCGGCGGATCTGGAAAGCGTCGCCCGGCTCATCAATGGCCGGGTCGTTCTGGTCACCGGGGCCGGTGGCTCGATCGGCTCCGAACTGAGCCGCCAGATCGCCGAATATGGACCGTCCGAGCTCATCCTTGCCGACGCTTCCGAATTCCATCTCTACAAGCTCGATATGGAGCTTCGCGAGCACTATCCGCAGATCCGCATGGTGACGAGCCTGGCCAATGTGCGCGACCGCGCCAGGGTGGAGAGCATCTTCGAGCGGTTCCGGCCGAACCTCGTCTTCCATACCGCGGCCCTCAAGCATGTGCCGATCGTGGAAGGTAATCCTGTCGAGGGGGTCAAGACCAACCTGCTCGGCACCAGGAATGTCGCCGAGGCGGCCGTCAAATATGGCGTCTCGAATTTCGTGATGATCTCGACCGACAAGGCTGTGAACCCGACCAATGTGATGGGCGCCAGCAAGCGTGCCGCCGAGGCTTACTGCCAGTCTCTGGACATCGCTTGCCAGACGACCTTGTTCACGACGGTCAGGTTCGGCAACGTGCTGGGCTCCAACGGCTCCGTCGTTCCCCGGTTCGAAAAGCAGATCGCCGCCGGCGGCCCGGTGACGGTGACGCATCCCGAAATCACCCGCTTCTTCATGACCATTCCGGAGGCTGTCTGCCTCGTGCTCAACGCGGCCGCCGCCTATGCCGGCAGGAAGCGCGGCGACATCATGGTGCTGGACATGGGCAAGCCGGTGAAGATCGTCCATCTTGCCGAACGCATGATCCAGCTTGCCGGCCTCAAGCCCTATGTCGACATCGACATCGTCTTTACCGGCCTGCGCCCCGGCGAGAAGCTCTACGAGGAGCTTTTCGATCCGTCCGAGGTTTCTCAACGCAGTGAGGACGCTCCTTATTTCGTGGCCTCGCCGCGGGTGATCGACAAGGAGCTGTTCCACAAGACCCTCGGTTTCCTCGAGGGCGCCGTGGAGAGCGAGGACCATGCCCGGGTGGTGGAACTGCTGCGCCACATCGTGCCGGAATTCAGGCCCGGTGCCGTGGTGTCGAGCGATGACGACAACTACGATCCCGAAGCCATTCCCACCGCCGGCAAGGACCGGGAAACGCCTTCCTTTCCGAAGCCTGTCGCATAGTCCGGGACAGTCGCGCGCCCATTTCACCCAGGTGCACCCTGATATTTCCTGTGCCGGCACCTCCCGGCAAGGGGGTGCGATTTGCACTGCGGCCAAGGTTTCCGGCCCGCTTTTCTGCCAATTTCCGCAGTTTCCGCTAATTCAGGCCTTCTATGCCAATGTATAATGGAATTGTTCCAGCAGGCAGATTCCCTTTTGACTATCTGTAAAGAGAAGCTATGAATAATAGCCATGGGGGAACGCCAGTTAGGCGTTGGCATCTGCAAGGGGTTGTTTGATCCTTGCGGAAGTCGAGGGGTTTTGAGTTCAGCATGTCGGACTGGTTTGTTGTCACGACCAAGCCTCGAAAAGAGGTTCAGGCAGCTTTCAATCTGGCCAACCAGGGATTTGACGTGTTCTTGCCGCGGATGCGCAGGACCGTCCGCCATGCCCGTCGCTTTCACATCGCCGTCATCCCGCTGTTTCCCGCCTATCTGTTTCTGGAAGCGTCCTCTGCGGTGCGCTGGCGATCGATCAACGGCACATTTGGCGTGAAACGCATCATCACTGGCGATGATGGTCCCGTTACGGTCGAGCGCGGTTTCGTGGAAGCCCTGAAAAGCCGCGCGAATGACAATGGCGTCGTTGATTTCAGTTCTGAATTGAAGCCCGGTGACAGCGTCGAAATCCTGGATGGGCCGCTGGCGCAGCAAATCGGCCAGCTTGTCGATCTCGATGAGCGTGGCCGGGTAACGGTGTTGATGGAGTTTTTGGCCAGTCGTGTGCCTGTGCAGATGACGGTCGACAGGCTGATGCGAGCCTAGCGGGGCGAGATGTACGACGTGAAGCATGTCCGTTCAAAATGGAGCCCGGTGACGGGATAAGGACATGCGGGGGGCTGAGGCACGTCTGGCGGTTCTGGCGCCTGAGACGTGCCCGTGCGGGGGATAAGACGACACTGGTGCGGTATTTGCACCGGGTGTGCGGTAGCCTTAAACCGAAAAGTCAATGAGGCGATGGGGAGCAGGACGAGCCATAGCTGTATCGGCACAGTGATGTAGCCATAGCTATCCGCCCGCTCGCCCAACATTGGCCGGTAGCCTTAATCCATGCATATCCGGACTCCGGTTACAGGCAAAAATGCCCTGCCGTTCGAGAACCCGCAGCTTCTCTACTGCTTCGCCATTACACGAACAACTTCCCTTTTCGGGGGAGCCTGACCTGCCACCTTCCGTTCCCAGTCCATGGATGTCCTGACCTGACGAGGCATGACATGATTCCTCTTCAATTGCAACAAATGGTTGCAGATCGCGGTTGCATACATCTACAGATGCGGCTGCGATATCGGCTGCTTGGGGGCCTGCTTCTGGCCGTCGGCATTCCGCTGCTGATAAGGGCGATGGCGGAACCGAAGGTCGTGTACTCCATCAACCTTCAGGTGACGATCACGGCGGCCATCTTCGCCCACATCTCGGGCTATCTGATTTACCGCCGTCTGGATGCGTTTCCAGGTGTCGCCACCTTCGGCACCTTGTTGCCGGCCTTTACCTTGAGCTACGGCTTGGTGTTTCTCGTCATCTTCTTTTTCCGGCTGGACTACAGCCGGTTTCAGGCGGCGGGCTCCTTTCTCATCTCGACATTGTGGTACTTCAGCCTTGCCGCCTCCCTGAACCGCCAGGAGCCCGGCAGGCTGGCGGTGGTCCCCGTGGGAAGTATCCATCGCCTGGCGGCAGTCAGGGGCGTCGCCTGGCACAGGCTTCAAAGGCCCGGCCTGGTTCCGGGAAGGATCCAGGGCGTCGTGGCGGATCTGCGTGCCGATTTGCCGGATGCCTGGGTTCGCTTCATCACGGGTTGCGTGCTGTCCGGCATGCCGGTCTATCACGTCAAGCAGGTGCTGGAATCCCTGACCGGCCGGGTAGAGATAGAACACCTGTCCGAAAATACGCTGGGGTCCCTCCATCCGAACCAGGCCTACAGCAGGATCAAGCAGGCCGCCGACTGGCTGGTCGCTCTGGCCGTCCTGATCGTGGCATCGCCGCTGCTGCTCATCGTGGTGCTTTTGATCCGGCTCGACTCGCCGGGACCGGCCCTGTTTCGCCAGCAGCGGGTTGGTCATCGTGGAGCGGTGTTCACGCTCTACAAGTTCCGCACTATGCGCGACGATCGCGGCGGCCCCGTAACCGCGCGGGAGAAGGCCATAACCCGGGGAGACGATCCGCGTATCACCCGCATCGGGCGCGTTTTGCGGCGCACTCGTCTCGATGAACTGCCGCAGCTCTTCAACATATTGCGCGGCGAGATGAGCTGGATCGGACCTCGCCCCGAGGCGCTGATGCTGTCCCTGTGGTACGAGAAGGAACTGTCGTTCTACCCCTATCGCCATATCGTGCGGCCCGGCATCACCGGCTGGGCGCAGGTCAACCAGGGCCATGTGGCGGCCATCGGTGACGTGCACGAAAAGCTTCATTACGACTTCTACTACATCAAGAACTTCTCGCCCTGGCTCGATCTGGTCATCGTCATGAGGACCATCCGGATCATGCTGACCGGCTTCGGCGCGAAGTAAAGAAAGCGCAACGGCACAGCCGCGATGCAACCTACTCGTGACGGCGAGGACATGTCGCTGGCCACCGCGCTGTCGGTGCTGTTCGGCCGGTTGACGCCTTCGGGCCGCCGGGCCTTCGCGCCGCTTATGGTCCTGATGCTGGCGGGTGCCTTGGCCGAGGTCGTGACCATCGGCACGGTGGTGCCGCTTCTGGGCACGGTCGCCCTGCCGGCAAGCAATCCCGGTGGCGGGCCTGCCGTTTTATGGTCCGGGTACATCATGGCAGCCGTGTTTGCAGGGGCGGCGCTCATGGCGGCTGCCTTGCGACTGGCGCTCCTGTGGGCCAGCAACAGGTTCGTCTACGGCGTTTCCTGTGAACTGGGCGTGAGGCTCTATGCGGATACGCTCGCGCAGCCCTATTCCTATCACGCCCAGCACAACTCCAGCGAAATCCTCGCCTCGGTCAACAAGGTCCAGATGGTCACCAGCCATGTGCTGCTGCCGCTGATGTACGGGGCCATCGCGGCGGTGATCGGCCTCGCCATCATTGCCGGCCTGATCGTGATCGACCCCATGGTGGCGCTGGTTTCGGGAACGGGTCTGGCGCTCATCTATCTTGTCGCGTCCTTCGCCGCGCGCCGGGGCCTGCGCCGCAATGGCGCGGTCATCGCTCGTGCGCAGGACAGGCGTGTGCAGACCATGCAGGAAGGATTGGGCGGCATCCGCAACGTGCTGCTCGACCGGTCGCAGGCCGTGTTCGTCGAGGCCTACGAACAGGCGGAGGCCGGCTTCAGCGGGGCGCGGACAAGGAACGCCGTGCTCGCCGGGGCTCCCCGCTTCATCGTCGAGGCGATCGGGATGGTGCTGATCGCCATGATCGCCGTTGTGGTGGTTCAGCGGCCCGGAGGGCTGGCCGCAGCCGTGCCGGTGTTGGGCGCGCTTGCGCTCGGCGCGCAAAAACTGCTGCCGCTGATCCAGCAGGTCTACAACGGCTGGGCGATGGCGATGGGCAACAGGCAGGTTCTGACCGATGTCGTGGAACTGCTGGGCCGCACGGTTCCGGCGGCGGTGGTCGGGAATGTCCCGCTGCCGTTCAACCATGCCATCAGCCTCGAAAACATCTCCTACGCCTATCCGGGCAGCCCGGCGCCGGTGCTCCGGGGCGTCAATCTCGACATACCGCAGGGGGCGAGGGTCGGCATTGCCGGCAAGACCGGCAGCGGCAAGTCGACCTTGGTGGATCTCGTTCTGGGCCTGCTGGAGCCCGACGCCGGTGTGATCCGCATCGATGGCGTGGCGCTGACGGCGGCGAACCGACCCGCCTGGCAAAGGAACATCGCCCATGTGCCGCAGGCGATCTATCTTGCCGATGCCAGCGTGGCCGAGAACATCGCCTTCGGCGTCAGGCCGCAGGACATCGACCGCGAAAGGGTGCGCCATGCCGCCGAGCAGGCCGAGCTTGCCGATGTGGTCGCGGCGCTGCCGCAGGGCTACGACACGCGGGTGGGTGAGGGCGGCATCCGGCTTTCCGGCGGCCAGCGCCAGCGTATCGGCATTGCACGCGCGCTCTACAAGCAGGCGCGGGTGCTGGTGTTCGACGAGGCGACCAGCGCGCTCGACATGGAAACCGAAAGCGCCGTGATGGCGGCCATCGAAAGGCTCGGCAACGACCTCACGATCCTTGTTATCGCCCATCGGCCGGGCACGCTGGAAGGCTGCGACATGGTGGTGAGGCTGGACGGCGGGACAGTCTCGCGTGCCGGGTGCCTCCCTGTCTTTTCACGGGGCTGAAACCGCAGGCCGTGGGAAAACTGCTGATAATCACCTCGAATTTCTTCCCGGATCCCGTCGTCGGCGCGGTCAGGGCCACGCAATGGGCAAGGCTCCTGCCTGAGCATGGCTGGCAGGTGGACGTGGCGCGCAAGCACCATGGATATTCCGCGACCGGGGCGGAGGTGTCGGAAGCCGTCCATCCCCATATCAAGGTTCATTTCATAAGCGATGCGCCGTCCCCCTTCACCGCTCGGCGTCTCGGCCGGCTGGGGCCGGCCAAGAACGCCTTTGCTGGCTTCATGGGGCGTTTCATGGCGCCGGATACCGGCATCCTGTTCTGGACGACGGCGGGCGACAGGCTGGCAAGGCTTGTCGGGGAAATCCGCCCCGATGCGGTGATCACGACCGGACCGCCGCATTCTGTGCATACGGCTGGCATGCGCCTGAAAAAGTCATTTCCCGATCTGTGCTGGGTGGCCGATTTCCGGGATGTGTACCACGCCCATATGCGCCGAGAGGCCGGATGGATGGAGTGCTGCAAGACCCGTGGAAGCCTTCGCCATGAAGCGGAGGTCTATCGGGCGGCCGATCACATCACCTGCACGTTTCCGGCTCACAAGAGATGGATCGCAAGGCGGTTTCCCGCCGTCGCCGGCAAGACGACGGTGGTGACGAATGGCGTTCCTTCCGAAATCGCCCCGATGGAGCCTTCCCGCGAACCGGGACGGCAGACCGGCTGGATCAAGGTCGTCGGCTTCTCCGAGGCGCCGGAGACGGTCGCCCTTGCCAGCGCCGTCGCCGCCGTTCGGCGCTCGGGGGAGGCCATCGGTCTTCGGATTGTCGGCCGGCCCCCGTCGGTCAGGCCGGAGATCACGAAAATCCTCGGGAGCGGGGCTGAATTCACGGGCATGGTTGCACATGCGAGGGCGCTCGAGGAGATCGCCTCGGCCCGGATTCTGGTCACGGTGTTGAGCGAGCAGCGAAGCTGCATCCCCGCGATTGCAAGCAAGCTCTTTGAATATCTCGCCATCCCAGCGCCGGTGATCGTCCTCAACCCGTCGAACGCGGCCCGCACCATGTTCTCCAGGCTTTCGGGCTTGTGGATGCTGACGAAGCCAGCGCCCGCCGGGATCGAGGCCGCGATCCTGGCCGCGTTGCGCGCCCCGGAAGACGAGTTGAGGCGTCGCGCGCTGCTTGTCCGGGAAAGGTGGAGCCGGAGCGCGCAGGCGGCACAACTGGCCTCGATACTCGATGACCTTGTGAAGAAGCGCGATGTCTCCCTTGAAACCCGGCAGGCGGCGCCGAGCGAATGAACTGCGCCGCCCTATGCGTGACCAGGCAACCGGACCGTCAAGCTCCCGCCATGCCCACCCACGCGGTTCCATTCCAGAACTCGGGCTCATGCGTGCTCGTGTTGTAGATCATCAGGCCCTCCGCCGGGGAAGCGATCGCGTCCCGGTGGGCGCTGTCCATGCGCGGCGGCAGGAAGCCGCGACTGGTGCTGGCCACTTCGAGATGGGCGGAGGCATGCGGCGTCTGGGTGCCGAGGCCGATGCGCATGTCCGACTGGATCGACATGGCCACCTGGGCCGTGCCGGTGAGATAGCGGAACTCGAAGCGGTTGGTGTTGTAGGTGACGCCGAAGTCCCAGCGGCGGATCGAGGGGTCGGTGATGTTGTCCGAACCGTCGCCTACGGCCAGTTCCACCGTCGCCGAATTGCCTGCCGTCTGCCTGCGCCAGACACGGATGACGGCGGCGGGGTCGATCAGGCTCAGCACCCGGCCGGTATTGCCGGGCGTGCCGCTGGTCAGCCGGGCCTGGGTCACTGCGCTGCCGAGCGCCATCGCTCCTGCCACATGCGCGGTGGCAAGCGGTTCGGACGTACCGACGCCGAGACGGGCCGGCGTCGAGACATTGCCCGTGGCCCGATCCGCCACCAGCGCCGTGTTCCAAAGCGACCCGTCGGCGGAAACCTTGATGGAAAAATCGTCGGTGCCGGCAAGGCCCATCTCGGCGCGCCCCGACCATGCGGTCTGGAACAGCAGCGAGGCGGTGGCGCCGGCTTCGGCCTTGTTGATCTTGAGCTGGTGGCCTCCACCGTCATGGGTCAGCAGCGTGGCCGGGCTTGCCACGGCCAGCCGGTTCGTGGCGTCGGCGCTGGTGTTGAGGCCGAGCAGCGGCAGGGTTTCCGGATCGGGCGCCGCCGGAACCCAGCCGGAACCGTCATGAACCAGAAGCGCTGCGGCTGCCACGTCCCAGATGACCCAGCCCGCGCGGGGTTCGTGGAAATTCCAGGCACCGTCCTGAAAGGCGGCGATGTGGCCGGCCCGGCCGGCGAACGCGCCCGCCGGTTCCGCTCCCAGTGCATGGCGCTGGCCATCGGCGGGGTCGTCGGGCGGTTCGGTTCGGCCGCTGTCTTCCACCTTGATGTGCAGGATGGCGTCGAGCATGCGCAGCGCCTCGTTGTGGGTGACATGCTTCTGCGCCTGCGAGGGCATGATGTAGGGAAGCTTCAGCAATGCGGTAGTCTCGTCCATGGTCGTCGTCGCCTTTCGCCGCTCGTTCGGCGGAAGTGTAGGCCGGCCGGCGGGAGCGTGGATAAAACGGCGGGCAAGGGCGGATCCGGATCGTGGCCGTGACGATCCCGAACCGGGCAGCGTTGCCTCGCCCGAAGGTCATGCCAATCGGGTTTCGGGAGGCAGCGCCTCTTGCCGTCATGCTGGCCATGCGCCTTGCGTCCGGCCCCACCGCCGATATCAGCTACCTTGTGCTGGCCGGCTATGCCTTGTTCGGCCGCGCCCATGCCATTCGCGCGCTGGGGCTTTCATGGCTCTTCACAATGATCAATCCGGGCCTTGCTCCGGAAGTGGACGCCGCCACGGTCGGGCGCCATGCCGTGCTTTTCGCGGCGGCGGCTTCCGCGATGCTGCACGGCAATCTGCGCAGCGGTAGTTTGCATATGCGTCCGTTTGCCTTTGCCACGCTTCTGCTCGGCCTGTTCATCGCCCTGCACTCGATGCTGTTCAGCCCGATGGCGGATGTCTCCGTGCTGAAGGCAACGGCATGGGTGCTGGCTACGGCGACCTCGGTTTCCCTGTGGAGCGGGCTTTCGGGCCGACAAAGAGAGAAGGTGGCCCGCCAGTTTTTCCAGGGGCTGGTGGTCATCCTCCTCGCAAGCCTGCCGTTGGCGGCAGCGCCCCTGGGTTACCTGCGCAACGGCACCGGTTTCCAGGGCATCCTCAACCATCCGCAGGCCTTCGGCGCGACCATGGCTCTGCTGTGTGCATGGGCCATGGCGCGCCTGCTGGCAGAGGAGCGGCCGCGATGGTCGCTGTTTGCCGTGGCCGGCGCCTCGCTGGCCTGCATCTTCCTGTCGGAGGCGCGCACCGCCGGCCTCGCCCTTGGGCTGGGCGTGGCGCTTGCCGTGTCGCTTGGGCCGATCCTTGCCCGCGAACCTGTTCGCCACGCGCTTCCGGGCCTGCGCAGCGCACGCTTCTGGATGGTGGCGGGGATGGTGATTGCAGCCGGGGCTTCCATGGCGCCGGCCGTCGTCGCCACGGTCCAGAACTATGTCACCAAGTCCGGCCGGGCGCAGGCGGGCGGCGTCGAGGTGACGGGGCTTCTGCAAGCCTATGATCGTTCGCGCGGGCGCGTGGTGGACGCCATGCTGGACAATATCGGAAAACATCCGCTGACAGGCATGGGCTTCGGCATCGCTTCCGAACCGGCGCTGATGGAGGTGAAGAGGGATCCCGTGCTCGGCCTGCCGGTCGGCGCTTCCGTGGAAAAGGGCGTGGTGCCGCTTATGGTGCTGGAGGAACTCGGGATTTTCGGTGCGGTGCTGGTGGCTCTGTGGCTGCTGTCACTGCTCAGGGCAAGCGCTCGCGGCGGCGTGGCCGCCCTGGCGGTCTGCCTCACCGCATTGCTGCTCAACATGGGCGAGGCCATCCTGTTTTCCCCCGGTGGCATGGGGCTGCTACCCCTGATCCTGTTTGGCTGGGCGTATTCCTGCGGTTCTGCCTTGCTGCGGAAGGCGTGATGGCGGGCGCGGTCTGGTTCTGGCAGCGCATGGTCTCGCCGCATATGGCCGGGCTGGCGGCAGCCCTGGCTGCGCGCGGCCGAAACGTCACCTATGTTGCCCAAGCGGAGATGTCGGCGGCTCGCAAGGCGCAGGGCTGGCACATGCCGCCGCTGGGCGACGCGCGATTGCTGCTGGCGCCGACCGCCGATGCGGTGCGCCGATTGGTCGATCGCGTGCCCGACGGCAGCCTCCATATCTGCCAGGGGCTCAGGGGAAACGGGATGATTTCCATTGCCCAGCGGCAGCTTGCCGCCCGTGGGCTGGTGCAATGGGCGGCCGTGGAAGCAGTGGACGATGGCGGATGGCGGGGCTGGTTCAAGCGGCTCGCATATCGCCGCCTGATCGAAAACCGGCGTGCGTATCTGCAAGGCGTTCTGGCCATCGGCCACATCACCTCGCCATGGCTGGCCGCACGCGGGCTAGCGGCCGAAAAAGCGGTTCCCTTCGCCTACTTCCTGCCTGACCGCGTTCCGGACACGGTCGCGGATTTTGATGCCGGGCCGAAGTTCCGTTTCCTGTTCGTTGGCCGGTTTGTCGAATTGAAGCGGCTGGACCTGCTGGTTGCGGCGCTCGCAGCCCTGCCGGACAGGGCTTTTGAACTGGTCGTGGTGGGTTCCGGGCCGCTGGAAGAGAAATTGCGGAAAACGGCGGCCGAAAAATTGCCGGGGCAGGTGCGCTGGCTGGGCCGGCGGCCCATGGCGGAGGTTCAGGCGCACATGGCGCGGGCGGATTGCCTCGTGCTGCCCAGCCGCTACGACGGCTGGGGCGCGGTGGTGTCCGAAGCGCTCATGGCCGGCACGCCCGCCATCTGCTCCGATGCCTGCGGCACCGCCGGCGTGGTGCTGGCCAGCAATCATGGCGGCGTGTTCCCATCGGGTGATGCCCCGGGTCTGGGCAGGCTGCTGGCCGAAGCCATGGCGAAAGGCCGGCAGACGCAAGATGAGCGCCGTCGGTTGGCCGCGTGGGCGCGCTGCCTCGGCGCAACCGCCGGCGCCGCCTATCTGGACGCACTTCTTTTTCCTCGAACGAATGTCATCCCGCGGGCGCCATGGGCTCCGGCCGGGACGTGCATCGAACCGGCATGAGCGAAGCCGCAAGCGCACGTCCGGTCGTGCTGGTTTTCCTGCGCTGCTACCTGCCGGGCTATAAATCCGGCGGGCCAGTCCGCACCATCGCCAATCTGGTGGAAGCTCTGGGAGACGAGCTGGATTTCCGCATCGTTACCTGCGACCGTGACGCGATCGACACTTGGCCTTACCCCCAGATCGATGCTGCAAGCGGCTGGCAGCGGATCGGCAAGGCGAAGGTGCTCTATCTCGCGCCGCGGCAAAGGGGCTTGTCGAGGATCGCGCGGATATTGCGGGAGACGCCGCACGAAACGCTCTATCTGAACAGTTTTTTCGATCCGGACTTCACCGTGAAGCCGCTTCTCGCGCGCCGGTTCGGGCGTGCCCCGAAAAGCAGATGTGTCGTTGCCCCGCGCGGCGAGTTCGCCCAGGGCGCGCTTGCCCTGAAGCCGGCCCGCAAGAAGGCGTTCCTGGCGCTGGTCGGGGCGTTCGGCCTGTATCGAGACCTGGAATGGCAGGCGTCGACCGCGTCCGAGGCCGCCGACATCCGGCGCACGCTGGGGCCGCTCGCCTGTAATGTCAGGATTGCGACCAATCTGCCGGAGATCGCCGCGCCCCGGACAACCCTTGCCCGCCCGGCCCTCACCCGCCCAATCCTTGCAAGCGACCCGTTGCGCGTCGTTTTCCTGTCGCGCATCTCGCCGATGAAGAACCTCGATTTCGCTCTGGAGGTGCTTCGTCGCGTTCGGATGCCCGTTCGCTTCGACATCTATGGCCCGGTTCGCGACGAGGTTTACTGGGCGCGCTGCAAACGACTGATCCGCAAACTTCCGCGCCATGTGCAGGCCAGCCATCGCGGCAGCGTGGAGCATGAGCGGGTTCGCTCCGTCCTTGCCGGCTACGACCTGTTTTTCCTGCCTACACTGGGCGAAAACTACGGTCACGCCATCCTCGAAGCTTTTGCCGCCGGGGTGCCGGTGCTGATTTCCGATGCAACGCCGTGGCGCGATCTGGAAGAGATCGGCCTCGGCTGGGACCTTCCGCTTGGAAATGCAGACCTTTTTGCAGGCAGGATCGACCACATGGCGCGCCTGCCGGCTGCCGTGAAAATGCAAATGAGGGTTCGCGCGGTCGCCTTCGCCGAAAGCCGGGGAACCGATGCCGCCGCGCTCGAAGCGAACCGCAAGCTCTTCACCTGTCTGTCGCAACCATGAGACAAATCCTGCAATCGCTTAAAACCGGCGCGATCGAGCTTGCCGAGGTGCCGTGTCCCGTCGCCGGGCGCGGACAGGTGCTGATCCGCTCATCGTGCACGCTGGTATCGGCCGGCACCGAGCGCATGCTGGTCGATTTCGGCAAGGCGGGCCTGATCGGCAAGGCGCGTCGCCAGCCGGACAAGGTGCGGCAAGTGCTCGACAGGATCAGGACGGACGGGTTGGCGCCGACGCTGGAGGCCGTGCGCAACAGGCTCGACCAGCCGCTGCCGCTTGGCTATTGCAATGTCGGCCGGGTGCTGGAGGCCGGTTCCGGCGTCACCGGCTTCCCGACCGGCCAGCGCGTCGTCTCCAATGGCGGCCATGCCGAGGTGGTTGCGGCTCCGGTCAATCTCTGCGCCAGGGTTCCCGATGCGGTGTCGGACGACGAGGCCGCCTTTGCGGTGGTCGGCGCGGTTGCCCTTCAGGGCATAAGGCTGGCGCAGCCGACCTTGGGCGAAGCGGTGGTCGTAAGCGGTCTCGGCTTGATCGGGCTGCTCGCCGTGCAATTGCTGCGCGCCCATGGCTGCCGGGTGCTGGGCCTCGATGTCGATCCGGCAAGGCTGCGGCTCGCGGAAAGCTTCGGGGTCGAGACCTTCGATCTTTCGACCGGGGCCGGCCCGATGGCCGCCGCGCACAACTTCTCCCGTGGGCGCGGCGTCGATGCCGTCCTCGTCACGGCCTCGACCCGCAGCAGTGGGCCCGTGCATCAGGCCGCGCAGATGAGCCGCAAGCGCGGCCGCATCGTGCTCGTCGGCGTCACCGGGCTCGAATTGTCGCGCGCCGATTTCTACGAGAAGGAGCTGAGCTTCCAGGTATCCTGCTCCTACGGCCCCGGCCGCCACGATCCCCACTACGAGGAAAAGGGGCAGGACTATCCGGCGGGTTTCGTGCGCTGGACCGCGCAGCGGAATTTCGAGGCCGTGCTCGACATGATGGCGGACGGCCGGCTCGACGTAAGGCCGCTGGTCTCGCACCGTTTTCCGCTTTCCGGGGCCGGCAGGGCGTATGAAATCCTCGCGGGCGAAGGGCCATCGCTTGGAATACTCCTCGATCATTCGGCGATGGAGCACGCCGAACCGGCCATTCACCGCGTGGTGGCGTTGCGGCCGCCGGCGCCGGCTGGTGCCGGCAAGGTCGTCATGGGTTTCATAGGGGCGGGAAGCCATGCCGGCGCGGTTCTGGCGCCCGCCTTCAAGGCGACGGGCGCGAGTCTGGTGACCGTCGCGTCACGGGGCGGGGTCAGCGGGCTTCATGTCGGGCGCAAATTCGGTTTCGGGAAGGCAACCACCGATAGCGCCGAGGTGCTGGAAGACCCGGCGGTCGACGCGGTGGTGATCGCCACGCGCCATGACAGCCATGCGGACCTCGTTTGCCGCGCGCTGGCTGCTGGCAAGCATGTTTTCGTGGAGAAGCCGCTGGCCCTTGCGTGTGACGGGCTCGATGCCATCGAGGCGGCGCGCGATGCGGCCGCGGGCGCCGGTATCGCGCCTGTCGTCATGGTCGGCTTCAATCGCAGGTTCGCACCCCATATACGCAGGATCAGGAGCCTGCTTGGGGACGCGCCCGGGCCGAAGGCGTTCGTCATGACGGTCAATGCGGGCCCGGTTCCGGCCAGTCACTGGACACAGGACCCGGAAACGGGTGGCGGGCGCATCGTCGGGGAAGCCTGCCATTTCATTGACTTGCTGCGTCATCTCGCCGGTGCGCCCATCAGTAGCTACGATCTACGAGCCATGGATGGGCCGGCCGGCGATACGATCACCATCATGCTGACCTTCGCCGACGGCTCGCTCGGTTCGATCCATTATTTCGCCAACGGCTCGAGGCGCTTTCCCAAGGAGCGGCTGGAAGTGTTTGCCGGCGGCGGGGTTCTCCAACTGGACAATTTCCGCCGTCTGCGTGGCTTCGGCTGGCCCGGCTTTCGCAGCATGAGCCTGTGGCGGCAGGACAAGGGTTGGAAAGCCTGCGCCCTGGCCTTCGTGCGGGCGGTGGAGCAGGGTGGGGAAGGGCCGATCCCGTTCCGCGAATTGCTGGAGGTCGGCAGGGTGACGGTCGAGCTTGCGGCGGCAGTGCCGGGAAGGGGTACGGGTCGCTGCGCCTCATAGACATCGTTGCCGGCGCGCGGCCGAACTTCGTGAAGGTCGCTTCCATCGTCCGCGCAATGCAAAGGCGCCGGGCCGAGGGTGGGCATCTGGCCTACAGGCTCATCCATACCGGCCAGCACTATGACGCGCGCATGTCCGGCGACTTCTTCGCCCAGCTCGGCATTCCCGAGCCGGACGTCAACCTTCTGGCGGGTTCGGGAACACAGGCGGAGCAGACGGCTGCGATCATGACGGGCTACGAAAAACTGCTCATGCAGGCCCCCGGCAGGCTCTGCCTCGTGGTCGGCGATGTCACCTCCACCATGGCCTGTGCGATCGCCGCGCAGAAGTTGAAAGTGCCGGTCGCCCATGTCGAGGCGGGCATCCGCTCCGGCGACTGGACCATGCCGGAAGAGATCAACCGCAGGGTGACCGACGCCATCACCAACTGGTTCTTCACCACCAGCGCAGGGGCAGGTGACAATCTCCGGCACGCGGGCATCGAGGATGAGCGCATCTTCTTTGTCGGCAACACGATGATCGACACCTTGCTGGCCAATCTCGACCGGTTGCGCCCACCTCCGTTCTGGAGCGAACTGGGCCTGTCGCCGGGCAGTTATTTTGTCATGACGTTGCACCGCCCCTCCAATGTGGACGAGGCTGCTTGCCTGGAGCGATTGCTGAAATCCATCGGCGCTTGCGCGCGCGGCTTGCCGGTGATTTTCCCGGTCCATCCGCGCACGGCGCGAACGCTTCGGAACACTTCCGGCCTGCCGGGCTCGATATGTTTCGTCGAGCCGCAGCCTTATCTCGAATTCAACCATCTGGTTCGCCATGCCAGGGCGGTCATCACCGATTCCGGCGGTGTCAGCGAGGAGGCGACGGTCATGGACGTGCCGTGCATGACGCTGCGCCACACGACGGAACGGCCGGAAACCGTGTCGATCGGTACCAACGAGGTTGTAGGAACGGATGCGGCCGCACTTCGGGAGGCGTTCGAGCGGCTGTTCGCCGGCCAATGGAAGCGCGGCAAAATTCCCGACAAGTGGGACGGCCGCACCGGGGAGCGCATCGTGACGGCGCTCGAGGAGCTGCTGCCGGCGTGAACATGCCGCGTCTTTACTGGGAAACCCTGCGCCATTTGCGGCCGGTCCAGATCTATGGCCGTGCATGGTCTCGCGCCACCCGCCCCCGGCCGGACCTGCACCCCGCGCCGCTGCAGCGGGCCCTTCAAGGGCCTTGGGTGGCGCCTGCGCGGCGGCGCCGGAGCCAGACCGGGCCGGAAGAATTCTGTTTCCTCAACGAGGCGCACTCGCTGTCGCACCATGGCTGGGACGATCCTGGGCTTTCCAGGCTGTGGCGCTACAACCTCCACTATTTCGACGATCTCAACGCCGAGGGTGCCGCGCGGCGCGGAGCATGGCACAAAGCCCTGATCGCACGCTGGATCGCTGAAAACCCACCCGGCGCGGGGAGCGGCTGGGAACCTTATCCGACCTCCTTGCGGATCGTGAACTGGATCAAATGGGCGCTGGCCGGCAATGTCCTTGCCGGGGAAGCACTGCACAGCCTCGCCATCCAAACCCGCTGGCTGGCCCGGCGGCTGGAGCGTCATCTGCTCGGCAATCATCTCCTGGCCAATGCCAAGGCGCTGGTCTTTGCCGGTTCCTTTTTCTCCGGTCATGAGGCGGAGGGCTGGCGGCAGCTTGGCTTTCGGCTTCTGGAGCGGGAGGTGGACGAGCAAATCCTCGCGGATGGCGGTCATTTCGAGCTGAGTACGATGTATCACGCGCTGGTGCTCGAGGACATGCTCGACCTCGTCAACGTCATGCGCAGCAGCGGAGCCACGGTCCCTCCTGCATGGGGCGCAAAGATCGCGGTGATGCGCGGATGGCTTGCCTGCATGTGCCATCCCGATGGCGAGATCGCCTTCTTCAATGACGCCGCGATCGGGATCGCTCTGCCTCCCAAGGCTTTGGAGCATTACGCGACGTATCTCGGCTTTCCTTCCTGTGAAGCTGTGCGGAACGGATGTACCTGGCTGCGCGACAGCGGCTACCTCCGGTTGCAGGACAGCCGCGCGGTGGCGCTGATCGACGTGGCACGTGTCGGCCCGGACCATCTTCCGGGCCATGCCCATGCAGATACGCTGTCCTTCGAACTGTCGGTTCGTGGGCAGCGGGTTATCGTCAATTCCGGAACGTCGCTTTACGGCAGTGGGCTGGAGCGCCAGCGACAGCGGGGAACGGCCGCCCACAACACCGTCGTTATCGACGGAGAGGATTCCTCGGAGGTCTGGTCGGGATTCCGAGTGGCGCGGCGGGCGCGGCCGCACGGAATTTCGGTGACGCAGGCGGTTGGCGGTCCGGTCGTGGCCTGCGGCCATGACGGCTATGCGCGCCTGCCGGGGCGGCCCTACCACCACCGCACGTGGATCTTCGCGGAGGACGGCCTGACTGTCAGAGATGCGGTCCGGGGCTCCCATGCGATGGCCGAGGCGCTGTTCCATTTCCATCCGGACCACTCCGCGATCCTCTCCGAAGACGGCCGGTCGGGCCGGCTGATATCGGCATCCACGGAGGTTCTGCGCTGGCGTCTTGCCTGTGGCGAGGCCCGCCTGCAGCCATCGAGCTGGCATTCGGAATTCGGCTTGAGCCAGCCTTCGCAATGCCTGGCGGTCAGGCTCAGCGAAGGCAAAAGTGCCGTCGAATTCCGCTGGTCCGCCGCCTGACGGTTTCCGCATGCATATCCTGTTCCTGACCGACAATTTCCCCCCGGAAGTGAATGCCCCGGCCAGCCGTACATTCGAGCATTGTCGCGAATGGGTCGAGGCAGGCCACAGGGTTACGGTCATCACCTGTGCACCCAATTTTCCGGCGGGAAAGCTGTTCGAAGGCTATCGGAACCGGGTGTTCGGCCGCGAGACGACGGCCGGCATCGAGGTGGTGCGGGTGTGGAGCTACATCGCCGCCAACGAGGGCTTTCTGCGCCGCAGCCTCGACTATATGAGCTTCATGGTTTCCGCGATCCCGGCTGGTCTTGTGGTCGGGCGGCCGGATGTCGTCATCGCCACCTCTCCGCAATTCTTTGCCGCCTGCGCGGGCTACTTCGTCAGTCGTTTGCATCGCGTGCCGTTCATTTTCGAGCTGCGCGACCTGTGGCCGGAGTCGATCCGTGCCGTCGGCGCGATAAAGCGGCCGTCGCTGCTTTCGGCTCTGGGGAAGCTGGAGCTGTTCCTCTACCGCAAGGCAACGATGATCGTTGCGGTAACGCATTCCTTCAAGAGGAAGCTCGCCGAGCGCGGCATCGATCCGGCAAAACTCCATGTCGTGACCAACGGTGCCGACCTGCGCCTGTTTCGACAGGCCCCAAAGGACGAGGAACTGGCGCAGAAGCTGGGTCTGCGGGGTAAATTCGTCGCCGGCTACATCGGCACCCATGGCCTTGCCCATGCGCTGGAAACGCTGCTGGAAACCGCCCGGCTGCTGCGGGAGGAGGGTCGCGAGGACATCCATTTGCTGTTCCTGGGAGACGGGGCGGCAAAGGCATCGCTTTGCAGGCGGGCGCGGGACATGGGGCTTTCCAACGTCACCTTTCTCGATCCCGTACCGAGAGCGCAGGTCGCGCGCTACTGGTCGCTGCTGGATGCGTCCGTCATCCATCTGCGCCGCAACGAGCTTTTCACCACGGTGATCCCGTCCAAACTGTTCGAGAGCATGGCCATGGGCGTTCCGGTCCTGCTCGGCGTTCGCGGGGAAGCGGCGGAGCTTGTTGAGCGCGAGGAGGCCGGTCTCGTCTTCGAACCGGAGGATGCAGCCCATCTGCGCGGCCGATTGGTTGAGCTGGCGGCCGACGATGTGCTTGCCTCGACATTGGGCGACAACGGCACGCGGGCGGTCGTCAAATACGACCGGCGCCGTCTGGCCAGCCATATGCTTCGGCTTGTCGAGGGCTGTGTGAGCGGCGAAACGGCAGTGCGGGAAGTCCCTGCCGGGCCCTGATCGACGGGTGTTTCGACAATCCTGTTTTCACGAATGGACAAGGCGATGAGAGCAACCAGAAGCCTGCTTCCTGTCATGCTCCTGCTGGGCTTCACCTGTGGCTGCACCAGCACCGCCAATACCGGCGCGGCCCCTTCGGATGTGCTGGCCTTGCAGTCGGGGCCAGAGGCTTCCACGGCTGACGGGAGTCTCAAGCTGGTGAAGGACCTGCCGGCCCCGGCTGGCACGCGTGACGGGACCGAACAATTCCTGTCGCCGAACGATGTTCTGGAGATCAGCGTCTATCAGGCGGCGTCCCTCGACCGCACGGTGCAGGTCGATTCCTCCGGTCTCATTTCCCTGCCCTTGATCGGGGTGAGGACAGCCGCCGGCAAGTCCGTGCGCCAGTTGGAGCGGGAATTGGAGAAGGCCTACGGCGCCTCCTACCTGCAATCGCCCGATATCACGGTCTTCCTCAAGGAATCGGCCGGCCAGCGCGTGACCATCGACGGGGAGGTCGCCCGGGCCGGCCTCTATCCGGTTTCCGCGGGCACCACCTTGCTCGATGCCATCGCACTGGCGGGCGGCTTCCGCGATGTCGCCGACCAGGGCAAGGTCTATGTGTTCCGTGAGGTCGGAGGCGCCAGACTTGTAGCCAATTATGATGTGGGCGCCATTCGCAGCGGCCGCATGGCCAATCCCCGCATCTATGGCGGCGATGTCGTCATGGTGTTCACGTCACAAGGCCGGGTGGCGCTCAACAATCTGAAGGAAGCGCTGGGGATTGCGGTCAACGCGAGCCGGCTGGCCGTCATTCCATGATGCAATCCAATGACTTGAGGCGATCGTTCCGCGTTCCGGGGGAGGGATTGGAATATGAGCATAGTTGATCATCCGCGCCATATCGGCCCAGGACATATTGGAAACGGGCCGCTCGCCTTCCTCGATGCGTCCCATGATCGGCATGGGCATTTTCGGAGCCATGCTCATGAGGCTTCCGGGCAGGAAGAAGGCATCGATATCCTGCGCCTGTTTCGCCATGTCGTGCATTATCGCTGGCTGTTGGCCGCCATGGCCGCGATCGGTCTGGTCGGCGCTCTGGTCGCCACCATGATGATGACGCCGCGATACAGGGCAACGGCGCGGCTGGAGGTGCTGGTGCCGCCGGCGAAAATCTTCCGGGACATGGAAGTCACCTCCGAAAGAAGCGACATCCGCTCCTATCTGACGGCGCGGGAGAAGCTGAGGAGCCGCTCGCTGGCCGAGCGTGTCGTGCTCGATCTCGGTCTGGGGGAGAGGGCGGATTTCCTCACCCCACGCGGAGGGCTTCTTCCTGCGAACATTCTCAATTGGGCGTTCGGCGCCTCCAATCGGGAAGACATCCCGGGATACTCTGGCGAAGAACGTGCCCGGCTGGCGGTCGAGAAGGTTCTGGCCAATCTCTCGGTCGAGCCGATCGCCAACACGAACCTGCTGTCCATCACCTATTCCGACCCGCAGCCGGAATATGCCTATCAGGTCGCCAACCAGGTCGCCCGCAGCTTCATCGATCAGCGTGTCGACCAGGCCGGCGACACCTCCTCGCAGGCTCGAAAATTCATCCAGGAACAGGTGCTGCAAGCAAAGGGCCGCCTGCAGAAGTCGGAGGAGGCGCTGGTCGACTATGCGCGGGGCGCCGGTATCACCATAACGGGCGGCGACGATTCCCTGATCGCCGCCAACCTGACCGAGATCAACCGGGCGCTGGCGCTCGCGATCCAGGAAAGCCTCGACTACGGGCGTCTTGTCCGGCAGATCGACAGTGGTCATGGCGCAAGCCTCGAACAGGTGCTGGGCAGCGAAGGGCTGGAGAAACTGCGCGGCAGGCTGGCGGAGCTGAAGGCGGAATATCGGCAGAAGCTGACCCTGTTCAAGCCGGGGTTCCCGGAGATGCAGCAGCTTGGCGCGCAGATTCGTGAAATCGAGAGCCAGTTGAAACAGGGCATCGGGGCCATCACCGAGGCGATCCGCATCAAGCATGGCGAGACCCTCGCCAAGGTTGATGACCTCAGGAACAAGCTTTCGGAACTGGAAGCAGAGCAGGCCGCCTATCAGGACAAGAACATCCAGTACACAATCCTGAAGCGTGAGGTGGATTCCGACCGTTCCCAGTATGAAAGCCTGATCGCCAAGCTGAACGAGGTGGCCGTCGGTTCCGAACTGCGGAGCCGGAACGCAGCCATTGTCGACATGGCCGTTTTGCCGCGAACCCCTTATGCGCCGCGCTTGCCCGTCAACCTTGCCATGGGGCTGGTGCTGTCGCTGTTGACCGGCGCGGCGGCCATCTACATCCTGGAGTTGCTCGACAGCGGCTTTTCCGATCCGGAACAGGTCGAGACCGAGCTTCAACTGCCCGTTCTGGGTGTCGTGCCGGCCGTCGATGAGCGTGACTTCAGGCAGGCCATGGCCGATCCGCGCTCCAGCCTTTCGGAAGGCTACCGTTCGTTGCGCGCGTCACTGCAGTTTTCCGGCGCGCGAGGTGCGCCGGGTGTGCTGCTCGTCACCAGTTGTGAGGCATCGGAAGGCAAGTCGACAACTGCCTGCAAGCTGGCCAATGATTTCGGTGCCCTTGGCGCCAAGGTGCTGCTGGTGGATGCGGATTTGCGCAGGCCCGTCATGCACCGCCTGTTCAAGCTCGACAATGCGGTGGGCCTCGGCAACATGCTGACGAACACGGTTCGACGCGGTGATCTTCCCAGGCTGATCAGGCAGGTCAGCGCGAATGTCAGCGTCATGACTGCCGGCACGCCGCCGCCGAACCCCGCCGATCTGCTTTCCTCCCCGAGAATGCGGCTTCTCCTGCCCAGGCTTGCCAACGGCTACGACATCGTCGTCATCGATGCGCCGCCCATTGCCGGGCTCTCCGATGCGTCGATCCTCGGCCGTGTTGCGGACGCAACCCTCCTTGTGGTCTCAGCCAACCATGTGACCCGCAAGGCCGCCCGCACGGCGCTGAGGCGTATCCGGACGGCCGGCGCCAATGTACTGGGAGTGGCCTTCACGAAAGTCTCGGCCCGCAAGCCGGTCTATCGCCACGTCTACAAATATCTGAGCCGCGATGCCTATGGTTATGGTGGAAAAATGGCCTTGGCGGAGGCCGCGGCCTCGTCGCCGGCCCGCTCCGGGCAACACCTCGGCCATCCTGCCTGGCGCGTCAGGCAGGAAGTCTGAGGACAGGCCGGGGCTGGCGCTGAGCGTCAGGACCGCACGGGATGATCGATCGTGATTGCGGGAATGAGGTGGCTGGGGCGCCAGGATTCGAACCTGGGAATGTCGGTACCAAAAACCGATGCCTTACCGCTTGGCGACGCCCCAACGGAACTGTCCGGAACCGGACAGAGCGGCCTTATAGGCAGAGACGACAAAAAGCACAATCCGTCACGATGCGATTAAAGCGTCCCTGCCGGGTAGTGAAAACTGGTTTTTCGGGCGAAGCCGGGGCCGCGCCGGAGGCGCGGTTGTCAAGGCTGCAAACCGCACCGAACGCCGTACCCGGAGGAAGCTATTCGCCCCACACCGCCAGTTCGTTACCAGCCGGATCGGCAAAATGGAACCGTCGGCCGCCGGGGAAGGAGAAGATCGGCTTGACGATTCGCCCGCCCGCCGCCGTCACCGCCGCCAGCGTTTCTTCCAGGTTCTCGCTGTACAGCACCGGCAGCGGCTTTGCCGAACCTTCGGTCGCATCGGTGTGGAAGCCGCCGTCCAGCCCTTCGCTGAAGGCCGAATAGGTCGGCCCGTAATCGGTGAAGGACCACGAAAAGGCGGTGCTGTAGAAGGCCTTGACGCTGTCCAGCGTGCCGCCGGTGGCCGGCATTTCGATATAGTCAAGCTTGCCTGTCTGTCGCATGGCATCCTCCTCGTTCTGGTTATGTTCTAGTTCTTTTCGCTCGCCCGGGCAACATCGGGTTGAAGGGCCACGGGTATTTTTCACCAAGGCGCCGGGCTGCTGGCATCTCGATCTGCGGGCATTCGGGGACGCCGCAGGGAAACAGGGTCGGACCTTTAATCGATATAGATTGCCGGCAGTTCAAGCGCGCGCTTGCCTTTCGCTTTTCGGCACCTTATCGCTGCCCGCATCCAGCCCCGGCCGGGGCATGTCGACCACAGCAAGCCGGGGAGAAGGCATGAGCAAGTGGGTGTACACCTTCGGTGACGGAGCGGCCGAAGGGCGCGCCGGGGACAGGAACCTTCTCGGCGGCAAGGGCGCGAACCTTGCCGAAATGTGCAGCCTCGGGCTGCCGGTGCCGCCCGGTTTCACCATCACCACCGAAATGTGCAACTGGTACTATGCCAACGGCCGCCGCTACCCGCAGGAGTTCGAGGCGCAGCTCGACGCCGCGCTCGACCACATCGGCAAGGTGACCGGCCGCCGGTTCGGCGATCCGTCCAAGCTGTTGCTGGTCTCGGTGCGTTCGGGTGCGCGCGCCTCCATGCCGGGCATGATGGATACGGTGCTCAATCTCGGCCTCAACGACGAGACGGTCGAGGCGCTGGCTTCCGATTCGGGCGACAGGCGCTTCGCCTATGACAGCTATCGCCGCTTCATCCAGATGTACTCCAACGTGGTGCTGGGGCTCGACCACGAGGTGTTCGAGGAAATCCTCGAGGATGCCAAGGCCCGCCTCGGCCATGAACTCGATACCGATCTGACTGCCGTCGAATGGCAGGAGGTCATCGACCTCTACAAGGCCAAGGTGCAGGAGGAGCTGGAAAAGCCGTTCCCGCAGGACCCGCGCGAGCAGCTCTGGGGCGCGATCGGCGCGGTGTTCTCGAGCTGGATGAACCAGCGCGCCATCACCTACCGGCGCCTGCACGACATTCCCGAAAGCTGGGGCACGGCCGTCAACGTGCAGGCCATGGTGTTCGGCAATATGGGCGACACATCCGCCACCGGCGTGGCCTTCACCCGCAATCCCTCGACCGGCGAAAACTCGCTCTATGGCGAGTTCCTCGTCAACGCGCAGGGCGAGGACGTGGTGGCCGGCATCCGCACGCCGCAGAACATCACCGAGGCGGCGCGCATCGCTGCCGGCTCCGACCGGCCGTCGCTGGAAAAGCTGATGCCGGAGGCGTTCCGCAGCTTCGTCGAGATTTCGCAGCGGCTGGAAAACCACTACCGGGACATGCAGGACCTCGAATTCACCATCGAGCGCGGCAAGCTGTGGATGCTGCAGACGCGCTCCGGCAAGCGCACCGCCAAGGCGGCGTTGAAGATCGCCGTCGACATGGCCAATGAAGGGCTGATCACGACGGAGGAAGCGGTCTGCCGCATCGATCCGGCCTCGCTCGACCAGCTTCTGCATCCGACCATCGACCCCAAGGCCGCGCGCGATGTCATCGGTGTCGGCCTGCCGGCTTCGCCGGGTGCGGCGACGGGTGAAATCGTGTTCTCCTCCGACGAGGCGGAGGAGATGAAGTCGGTCGGCCGCAAGGTGATTCTCGTTCGTGTCGAGACCAGCCCGGAAGACATCCACGGCATGCACGCCGCGCAAGGCATCCTCACCACGCGCGGCGGCATGACCAGCCATGCGGCGGTGGTGGCGCGCGGCATGGGCAAGCCCTGCGTCTCCGGTGTCGGTTCGCTGCGTGTCGATCACAAGAACGGCACGCTGATGGCGCTCGGCCAGACCTTCCGCAAGGGCGACATCATCACCATCGACGGCGGTTCGGGCCAGGTGCTGAAGGGCGCGGTGCCGATGCTCCAGCCGGAACTGTCCGGCGATTTCGCCGCCATCATGGAATGGGCGGATGCGGCGCGCCGCATGAAGGTACGCACCAACGCCGAAACCCCGGCGGATGCGCGCATGGCCCGTTCCTTCGGTGCCGAGGGTATCGGCCTTTGCCGCACCGAGCACATGTTCTTCGACGGCGACCGCATCGTTTCCATGCGCGAGATGATCCTTGCCGACACCGAGAAGGACCGGCGCGCGGCGCTGGCCAAGCTGCTGCCCATGCAGAGGTCGGATTTCCTCGCCCTGTTCGAGATCATGGCCGGCCTGCCGGTGACGATCCGCCTGCTCGACCCGCCGCTGCACGAGTTCCTTCCCAAGACCGAGGAGGAACTGGTCGAGGTGGCCGAGGGCATGGGTGTTTCGTCCGACAAGCTGCGCCAGCGCACCGAGGCCCTGCACGAATTCAATCCGATGCTGGGCCATCGCGGATGCCGCCTGGCCGTCTCCTATCCCGAGATCGCCGAGATGCAGGCCCGCGCCATCTTCGAGGCTGCGGTGGAAGCCGGGCGCAGGGCCGGCAAGCTGGTGGTGCCGGAAATCATGGTGCCGCTGGTCGGTCTCAAGAAGGAGCTCGACTACGTCAAGGCCCGCATCGATGCCGTCGCCAGGAGCGTGATGGACGAAACTGGTGTCGCCATCGAATATCTGACCGGCACCATGATCGAGCTGCCGCGCGCGGCCATTCGCGCCCATGTCATCGCCGAAACCGCCGAATTCTTCTCCTTCGGCACCAACGACCTGACGCAGACGACCTTCGGCATCTCGCGCGACGATGCGGCGAGCTTCCTCGAAATATACCGCCAGAAGGGCATCATCGATCAGGATCCGTTCGTGTCGATCGATATCGATGGCGTCGGTGAACTGGTTCGCCTCGGGGCCGAGAAGGGCAGGGCCGCGCGCCCGGGCATCAAGCTCGGCATCTGCGGCGAGCATGGCGGCGATCCGGCCTCGATCCGCTTCTGCGAGGAGGTCGGGCTCGACTATGTGTCGTGCTCACCGTTCCGCGTGCCGATCGCGCGGCTGGCGGCGGCGCAGTCGGCCATTCGAAAGGCTGGGTGAAGGAAGCGGCTAGGCGGCCGCGTTCAGCGCATCCATGAGGGCGGCATAGGAAGCGGCGATCCCGGCGAGCGGATTGCCGCTTTTCGAGGCTGTCTCGACCTTCAGCGGCCCCCCGGATACAGGCTGGGAAAGCAGCAGGAACTGCCGGCTGTCACCGTCGCCGATACAGCCGGCGGCGACATGCTCCTCCGCCTCGTCGCTCCCGGTGCGCACTTTGAAGAGCAGCCGGCCGCCGACCGCTTCAAGCGCCTCGCTCGCAATCTGCACGAATTCCTCGTCCGAAACCGAATTTGCCTCGGGCGCGATCTCGGCCAGGCTTTCCGCCAATGTCTCTTCCAGCACCTTTTCGTCGAGCTGTGCTTCCATGCCGATGGCCCTGTGTTTGCCGGTCAATCCCCTTCTTAAGAAAGCATTTACCGTCAGCGTGGCTGCATTGTGGCGTGCCGGGGCGGGGTGGCCGCCGGCGAGGAGCGCGGCGCATCAACTTTGATGAAGAGCGCCTGAAAATCCTTGAGCGGATAGCGCAGTCTCCCGAAAAGCGGATTCCCCTTTTCGGTCCGATGCTCTAAGTCTGTCACCCGGAAAGACTTCGATGGCGGGCGATGACGGCATTTCCTGAACGGCGGACCACCATGGCGGCAGGCTGGTCGCGTCGCATGGCGGCTTTTTCGGCCGTGCTTTTGCTGACGGTCTGGACGGGGCATCATTTCGGCCTCGTCGAAACGCCGGCTTTCCTGTGGGTGCTGGCGCTGGTTGCGCTGCTGGCGGCTTTGGCCCTGCTGTTCGCGGGCTGGGCCTTTGCGAGGCTGTGGAATTTCGGCGACCGGGGTGGACGCGACCTCACGGTCGGAGCGCTGGTCGCGCTGGTCGTGCTGGCGCCCTTCGCGGTCGCCTCCTACTGGGCGTTGACCTTCCCGCCGCTGCGCGACATTTCTACCGATCTCGAAGCGCCGCCGCCGCTACCCGGGGCGGAAGGCAGCGGCCCGGTTACCACGCCGGGCGAGCGCCGCCTGCAGGCGCAGGCCTATCCGCTCGTCAACGGCCGCCGCTACGACCTGCCATTCGCGGAGGCGCTTGCCATGGTGCAAAACGTGCTGCGGCGTCAGGGGTGGACGGACACGAAGACGCGGCCTTCCTCCGATATCAATGTGCGGGAAGTGGTCATCACCGCCACCGCGTCGAGCTTCGTGCTGGAACTGCCGGCCGATGTCGCCATCCGCGTGAGCGGCGACGAGGAGACGAGCTTCATCGACATGCGCTCGGCCTCCCGTTACGGGCGCCACGATCTCGGCGACAATGCCGACCGCATCGTCAGGTTCCTCAAGGAACTGGACCAGGAGGTCACCGGCCAGACCGGCCTCGAGCAGGGCGAATAGGCCGCCGTTCCGTCAGCGCGCGGGCTCGTAGATGCCGTCGATGGCCGGTGCGCCGTTGGTGGCGACCAGGCGGCGTGCGACCAGATCCTCCAGATGCGCCAGGATCGACAGGCCGGCAGCCCCGTGCAGGCGTGGGTCGGTGTCGCGGTAGATGGCCTTGACCATGTCCTTGATGGTGCGGTCGCCTGTCGCCAGCCGTTCGAGGATGGCGCGCTCGCGCATCTTGCGATGGGCCTTGAGGCCGCGCATGAACGCCCTCGGCTGGCTGACGGGGCCGCCATGGCCCGGCAGGAGCAGCCGGTCGTCGCGTTCGAGCAGCTTTTCCAGCGACGCCATATAGTCGGCCATGGCGCCGTCGGGCGGCGCCACGATGCTGGTCGACCAGGCCATGACGTGATCGGCGCTGAACAGAAGGTCGGTGCCTTCGAGCGCGAAAGCCATGTGGTTCGCCGCATGGCCGGGGGTATGGAGCGCCCGGATCGACCAGCCGTCGCCATCGACGAGCGCATTGTCGGGCAGGGCGATGTCGGGCATGAAATCGGTGTCGTTGCTCTCGTCCAGCGCGTTGACCTCGCCGATGGCGAGTTCCCGAGCCGCCCGGTGCGGCCCTTCCGCCAGCACGAGGGCGCCCGTCGCGGCCTTGAGACGCGCGGCGAGCGGCGAATGGTCCCGATGCGTGTGGCTGACGAAGATGTGGCTGACCGGCCGCCCGGCGATGGCGTCGAGCAGGGTCTTCAGGTGGCGCTCGTCGTCCGGGCCGGGATCGATCACCGCCAGCGTGTCGTGGCCGACGATGTAGCTGTTGGTTCCGTGGAAGGTGAAGGGCGAGGCGTTGGGCGCTGTGACGCGCAGGACGCCGGGCGCGGCGCTGACCGCCGAGCCGTGGGCGGGCTCGAAGCCCGTATCGAATTCAAGTGCCATATGCGATGCAATTCATCTGCGATGTAGGTGTGCCGTCCGCCATGTCGTGCCGCGAAACCATTTGCCGCATAGCATGTAAGTCAATATAGGGGAAACGTGCAGGGGTCATCGCACCTGCCCGATCGCGCCCCGACCAAATGGAATGAGGAAGAACATGGCAATTGCAACGACGATGCGTCCGCTTGTTTCACTGGCCCTGCCCGAGAAAGGCGCCGCGCGACTGGCGACACAGCTCTTCCTCGCCATCGCCGGCACGCTGCTGCTGACCCTTTCGGCCAAAACCAAGGTCTTCCTCGGCCCGGTCGACATTTCGCTGCAGACGCTGGCGGTCCTGCTGATCGCGTCGGCCTTCGGCATGCGCCTCGCCGTCGCCACCCTGCTTCTCTACATGGCCCAGGGTGCCATGGGCCTGCCGGTGTTCCAGAGCACGCCGGAAAAGGGCATCGGCATCGCCTACATGCTGGGCACCACCGGCGGCTATCTCGCAGGTTTCGTCGCCATGGCCGCCATCGCCGGCTGGGCCGCCGACCGTGGCTTCGACCGTAACCCCTTCAAGCTGTTCGGCGCTTTCATGGTCGCCGAAGTGGTGATGATGACGATGGGCTTTGCCTGGCTCGCCGTGCTGATCGGCGCCGACAAGGCCTGGCAGTTCGGCGTCGTGCCGTTCGTCGTCGGCGACCTCATCAAGGTTGCGCTGGCCGCGAGCCTCGTTCCTGCCGTCTGGTCGATCGTCGCCCGCTTCCGCTAGGCGCCGACAAAGCAAACCATACAAAAACGCCCGGCGTCGGTTGCGACGCCGGGCGTTTTCTTTTGTTGGCGGCCGACTTAGGCGTTCTTCGCTTCCGTGTCATCCGCCGGGATCGATGCGGCGATCAGGATGGAGAAGAACACGAAGAACGAATCCATGATGTCGTGCTTGAACATGATCTGGGTCATGCCGCACAGCGCATATGCGCCGGAGACGATCAGCGCCGCGAACAGGCGCAGCCGATAGTTGGCATCGCGCGGCGCCCGCCATGCCAGCACGACCGGCATGCACAGGGCCGCGATCATCGCGCTGAGCACGAGCACGCCGCCGTCCAGCATGAAGGTCAGGATGCTGTTGTGGGCATGGGTATAGCCCCGGATCACGTTGCCATCCAGCATCAGGGTCGGCACCAGCGCATCCATCCGGTTCTGGATGCCGTAGCCCCAGAGCGGGGACTGGCGGATCGCTTCCAGCGCGGCATGCCACAGCCGCACGCGCTCGCCGATGGGGCCGTCCGTGTGGCCGTTGTGCAGCAGGATGCCAAGTTCGCCGATCGTCTCCTGGAAGCGTGCATACAGCGCCTCCCGGGTAAAGTAGATGATCACGAACGCCGCCACGAACGCCAGCACCGTGGCCGGGCGCAGGACCATGGCGCGCAGCCTTATCGGCGCGAATATGGCCAGCAGCAGCAGGATGGGGATGGCGGCGAGCGCCACGCCGCGGGTGAGGGACATCAGAAGCGCGGCCATGCCCGCGCCGATGGCGATCATGCCGAGAAGCGTGCCCTCGCGCGACGCCGAGCCGATCTTGAGCCCGCCCAACCCCATCAGGCACAGTGACATCATGGCAAAGACCGCCTCGTTGCCGGCGCCGCCGGCCGGGCGCACGCCGAAGATGGCCAGTTGCACGAAGGCGATGAGACAGGCCGCGATCGCGCCGACCGCCGCGCCGGTAATGTAGGGCGTCAGATAGTCGAGGCCTTCGCTGGCCCGCAGCCGGGGAATGATGGCCCAGGGCGAGAGAAAGGCCAGCAGCCACACGCATGAGCGCGGCGCCTGGGCGGGGTTTTCGCCGACCAGTCCCGTGAGCATGATCAGGCCGGCGAAGAAGGTGAAGGTCCACGCCAGCAGGCGGTCCGAGCTGCTCATCCGGAACTTGAAACGGCCGAGCGCCAACGAGATCAGCGCCCATACCAGGAATGTATAGAGAAGCACCGAAATGGCGCTGCCGGCGGCGGCGGGCAGGGCGCCCATCAAAAAGGCGGAAATAACGTTGTTGCGCGCTATGCCGTCAGTGGGAAGCGAGGCGGCGAGCGTACCCGATCCGCCGCGGCTGAAGCTGAGCTTACTGAAAATATGCAACGGTCCCCATTTCTCGTGGCAGCGCGTGCGGCGGCCCGATACCTCTCCTGATCCTCCACATTCTCCTGCGCGGATTCCAGCGTGATGTCCATGACGTTTGCCGGTTCGGCACGGAGGTGGCGCTTTTCTAGGCACCGAAAATGATGCCCATTTGATGGCATGCCGCCGGATGCGGCCGTTTCGAATGTTTGTTCCCCACATTGCTCCGGGCATGGAAAAATCATTGCCTTCAGCCCGTCGAATGAGTTGGCCTTGCGTTGGTCGCCCCCGCGCGCAGGGTTAGAAAGCGGGCGCGGACGCAGATTTCCGACACAGGCAAAGTCAGTCCCCGACGGCAGGCCCCAGATGGCAGACTTCCGGGTGCAGATTCTGGCGGCATCTGAAGGTCGTTCTTGGTCGGTTGAAAGGAAAGCAGGCTGACATGGCGCCGGTGCTCACCCATCTCCAGCGGTTGGAGGCGGAATCCATCCATATCTTCCGCGAAGTCGCCGCAAGCTTTTCCAAGCCGGTGATGCTCTATTCGGTCGGCAAGGATTCGTCGGTGCTCATGCATCTGGCGTTCAAGGCCTTCTATCCGGCCAGGCCGCCCTTTCCGTTCCTGCATGTCGATACGACATGGAAGTTCCGCGAGATGATCGCTTTCCGTGACGAGATGGCGGCGCGCCTCGGTTTCGACCTCATCGTGCACATCAACGAGGATGGCGTCCGCGACGGGATCAACCCCTTCGACCACGGCTCCAACACGCACACCCATGTCATGAAGACCGTGGCGCTGCGGCAGGCGCTGGACAAATACGGCTTCGACGCCGCTTTCGGCGGCGCGCGCCGGGACGAGGAGAAGTCGCGCGCCAAGGAGCGCATCTTCTCCTTCCGCAATGCCAGCCATGCCTGGGACCCGAAGAACCAGCGCCCTGAGATGTGGAACATCTACAATACCCGCATTTCGCCCGGCGAATCGATCCGCGTGTTTCCGCTGTCCAACTGGACCGAGCTCGATATCTGGCAGTACATCCTGCAGGAGAACATCCCCATCGTTCCGCTCTATTTCGCCAAGCGCCGGCCAGTCGTGCAGCGCGGCGACATGCTGATCTTCAAGGACGACGAGCGCATGAAGCTGCTGCCCGGCGAGCAGGTGCAGGAGCGGCTGGTGCGGTTCCGCACGCTGGGCTGCTACCCGCTCACCGGCGCGCTCGAATCCGGCGCCGACACGCTGGAGGCCATCGTCGGCGAGATGCTGACGGCCCGCACCTCCGAGCGGCAGGGGCGGGCGATCGACCGCGACGAATCCGGCTCCATGGAAAAGAAGAAGCGCGAGGGATATTTCTGAAATGCGGCACGTAACGCCAGACAATCTCGATGCGGTCGAGGGCGTGCGCGCCTATCTCGCCTCCCAGGAGAAGAAGTCGCTGCTGCGCTTCCTGACCTGCGGCTCCGTGGATGACGGCAAGTCGACGCTGATCGGGCGGCTGCTTGCCGATACGCGGCAGATCTTCGAGGACCAGCTTGCCGCGCTCGAGCAGGATTCGCGCCGTCACGGCACGACCGGCGACGAAGTGGATTTCGCGCTGCTGGTCGACGGGCTGGAGGCCGAGCGCGAGCAGGGCATCACCATCGACGTCGCCTATCGCTTCTTCGCCACGCCCAAGCGCAAGTTCATCGTCGCCGACACGCCCGGCCACGAGCAATATACGCGCAACATGGCTACCGGCGCCTCCACCTGCGACCTCGCCATCGTGCTGGTCGATGCGCGGCAGGGCGTGCTGCGCCAGACGCGGCGGCACACCGTCATCGCCTCGCTGCTCGGCATCCGCCACATCGTCCTGGCGGTCAACAAGATCGACCTCGTCGGCTACGATCAGGCGGCATTCGAGAGCATCGTGGCGCAGTACCGCGCCTTTGCGGGCAAGCTCGGTTTCCGCACCATCGAGGCGGTCCCGATTTCGGCCCGCTATGGCGACAATGTCAGCCAGCCCTCGCAGCATCTCGGCTGGTATGAAGGCCCGACGCTGGTCGAGCATCTGGAGACGGTGGTGGTGGACGACGAGGCCGTCGAGCAGCCGTTCCGCCTGCCGGTGCAATATGTGAACCGCCCCGATCTCGATTTTCGCGGCTTTGCCGGCACCATCGCCTCAGGCTCGGTTTCGCCGGGCGACGAAGTCGTGGTGGCCAAATCCGGCAAGCAGGCGCGGGTGAAGCGCATCGTGGCCCAGGGCGGCGACCTCGACAGGGCCGTGGCCGGACAGGCGGTGACGCTGGTTCTGGACGAGGAAGTCGAGGTTTCGCGCGGCAACGTGCTGGTGGCGCCATCGGCCCGCCCGCAGGTGGCGGACCAGTTCTCCGCCTCCGTCGTCTGGTTCGACGAACAGGCGCTGCGGCCGGGAGGCCTCTATCTGTTGCGCACGGCGACCGATCAGGCGAGCGCGACCGTCGATGGCATCCGGCACAGGTTGAACATCAACGATTTCACCGAAGAGGGCGCGCGCACGCTCGAACTCAACGAGGTGGGCGTCGTCACCATCTCGCTGCGCGCGCCGGTCGCTTTCGATTCCTTCGCCGAGAACCGTGCGACCGGCGCCTTCATCCTCATCGACCGCATCACCAATGCGACCGTGGGCGCCGGCATGATCCGGCACGGCATCAGGCGGGCCGACAATATCCACTGGCAATCGCTCGATGTCGGCCGTGAAGCGCGGGCCGCGATCAAGCACCAGCGCCCGGCGGTGCTGTGGTTCACCGGGCTGTCGGGCTCGGGCAAGTCCACCATCGCCAATCTGCTGGAGAAGAAGCTTCACGCCGCTGGGCGCCACACCTATATCCTCGATGGCGACAATGTCCGCCATGGGCTCAACCGCGACCTCGGCTTCACCGAGGAAGACCGGGCCGAGAACATTCGCCGCGTGGCCGAAGTCGCCAAGCTGATGGCCGATGCCGGCCTCGTCGTCATCGTGTCCTTCATCTCGCCCTTCCGCAGCGAGCGGCGGCTGGCGCGCGACCTGATGGAGAAAGGCGAGTTCATCGAGGTGTTCGTCGACACGCCGTTCGAGGAATGCGTGCGCCGCGACCCCAAGGGGCTGTATGCTAAGGCGTTGAAAGGCGAGATCGACAACTTTACAGGAATGGACTCGCCGTACGAATCGCCGGAGAACCCCGAGGTACGCCTGCAGACCCTCGGCCGCACCCCGGAAGAGATGGTGGAGGCGGTAGAACGGTGGTTGACAGAGCGTGACATTGCCCAGGATCAGTACGAAAGCGGCGGCGGTATCTGACGATACGGACATTCTTGCGCTGTTCGAAACGCTCGCGCTCGAAGCCGGGCGCGAGATCATGCACATCTTCGAAGCGGGCTGCGCGGTCGAGAGCAAGGCCGACAGCTCGCCGGTGACCGACGCCGACAGGGCAAGCGAGCGCATCATCCTCGAAGGGTTGCGCGCCAGCTTTCCCGGCATTCCCTGCGTGGCGGAGGAGGAAACCGCGGCCGGCGTCCGGCCGGGCGAGATCGGCAGTGCGTTCTTTCTGGTCGATCCGCTCGACGGCACCAAGGAATTCGTCAACCGCCGCGCCGACTTCACCGTCAATATCGCGCTGATCCGCGATGGCGCGCCGGAAGTCGGTGTCGTCTTCGCGCCGTGCAGCGGACGATTCTTTTCCGGCCGGCCCGGCCTGGCGGAAACGCTCTGGGTCGGCGAGGACTATTCCGTCGTGGCGCGCCAGCGCATCGGCGTGCGCGAGCAGGCGATGCCGCCCACCGTGGTCGCCAGCCGCTCCCACAACACACCGGAGACGGAGGATTATATCGCCGCCCTCGGCATGGCCGAGATCGTCTCGGTCGGCTCGTCGCTGAAATTCTGCCTGCTGGCGGCGGGCGAGGCGGACCTTTATCCGCGCTTCAGCCGCACCATGGAATGGGACACGGCCGCCGGCGACGCCGTGCTGCGCGCGGCCGGCGGCATGACCCGCACGGTCAACGGCGCACCGCTTGCCTATGGCAAGCGCAACCTGCCGGACGACGTGGATTTTTCCAATCCGTTCTTCATCGCGCGGGGCCGGTGAAGGAGGGAGAAACCTCCGAATCTAACCCGCCGCTGTCATCCCGGACAGCCTCCGCTACGCTGCGGCTTCCGGGATTGTTTGATCGATATGGGGTAGGTTGAGCAGCGAGGCTGCGGGCCTGCAAACCCGCAGCCTCGGCGGCAGGCGACCGGTTCCGGGATCGGGCCGACACCCGACGTCATCAAGGTCTCTGCCGCCTTTGCACC
>WPCJ01144826.1_pt1 | contig 35981 bp, 36 predicted proteins | sample 5399831 | NCBI WGS metagenome assembly WPCJ01 (sample SAMN12869470, study PRJNA574797) | sludge metagenome | isolation source: wastewater treatment of pH10 | place: China:Beijing | collected 2019-05-20 | reverse complement strand
TTCAGGTAATTTCTTACCTTGATCTGTTGGGAAATTCCAGTTACAAGTAGTTGCAGCAGAAGTAATTGTAATACCTCTTTCTGCTTCCTGTTCCATCCAGTCCATTGTAGAAGCACCATCGTGAACCTCTCCAATTTTGTGGTTTACACCTGTATAGAATAAAATCCTTTCTGTAGTGGTAGTCTTACCTGCATCAATGTGAGCAGCAATACCTATATTTCTTGTAAATTTAAGATCTCTTCCCATTTCAGATTAGAATTTGAAGTGTGAGAAAGCTTTGTTAGCTTCCGCCATTTTGTGAGTATCAGATTTCTTTTTGAAAGCAGCACCTTCTTCTCTTGAAGCAGCTACAACTTCATTAGCCAATTTTAAAGCCATAGACTTATCATTTCTGGCTTTAGAATATTTGATCAACCATTTCATTGCCATAGAAATCTTTCTATCTGCTCTGATTGGCATAGGAATCTGGAAATTAGCACCCCCTACTCTTCTGGAACGTACTTCTACGTGAGGCATAACGTTAGTTAATGCATCTTTCCAGATTTCAAGGGCTGTTTTCTCAGTATCTCCTTTTTTAGTTTCTACGATATCCAATGCATCATAGAAAATTTTGAATGCGATTGACTTCTTACCGTCAAGCATTAAGTTATTAACGAATCTCGTTACCAATTGATCATTAAATTTCGGATCTGGTAACAACGGTCTTTTTTTCGCTTTTGTCTTTCTCATTGTTTCTGTACCTTATTTAATGATTATTTTTTCTTTCCTTTTGCTGGTGCAGCTGCAGCTTGTCCTGGTTTAGGTCTCTTAGCTCCATACTTAGATCTTCTCTGCGTTCTTCCATTTACACCTGCTGTGTCTAATGCACCTCTTACGATGTGGTAACGTACTCCCGGTAGGTCTTTCACCCTTCCGCCTCTAACCAATACTATCGAGTGCTCTTGAAGATTATGTCCTTCGCCCGGGATGTAGGCGTTGACTTCTTTACCGTTAGAAAGTCTTACCCTTGCAACTTTTCTTAGTGCAGAGTTAGGTTTCTTAGGAGTGGTAGTATATACTCTCGTACATACACCTCGTCTTTGTGGACAAGAATCAAGGGCAGCCGATTTGCTCTTCTTGGCAAGTGTGGCTCTTCCTTTTCTTACTAATTGTTGAATAGTAGGCATTTAATTGCTTTTTATTTTAGGGTGCAAAAATATGAATAATTTTTTAATCTACAAGCAGTTATACTAAATATTCTTTTTTTGTTAAAAATTAATTTTCAGGAATTTAAGATTAGTCAATCACTACAACTTTTACATTACTGTTCCAACTGAAATTTTTAATATTCCGCCTAAGCTGATCCACATTATCATCTACAGCATAAACAGAAACTGAGCTTTTTGCTACCATCACTCCATCTTGTATAGTAAGCACAGCAACCTTTTTCCATGTTTCAGGAACAAAACCGTTGAGCCATTCATCATAAATAATAGCGATTTCGTATTGATGATCTGATGTGTATTGAGTAAGAAACTTTTCAAAGTTTTTGTCTGCTTTTTTCTTATTTTCATTAAAACGTATTGTCTCTTTTGAGCCTAATCCGGCAGTATCCAACAAATGAATGTCTGTGTAATAGCTGATTGCACCAATATCATTAGCCACAACTTTAGAGTTATTATAATAGGTATGCAGAAATTTTGCAGACTGCATCTGCTGTTCATAAATATTTTTACCGCCTTTATCAAGCATTCTGTGAGCGTATACAGTTTTATAGCATAAAAGCAAAACATTCATCAAAACTAATACAGACAAAATTTTTTCTCTTTTAATGTAAGCTTTGAAATCACAAAAAATACCACTTATCTTTGGAATTATAACCATTGAAAAACCGGTAAGAATATAAGCTTCATATCGGAAGCTGCCTTTAAGCTCTGCAAAAAGAGAATGACAGATCATTAACAGCGAGAAAACAATCAGCAGAAAATTAGTCTGAATTATATTATACATCTTCTTTTTGTAAATTTCTCTGCCAACAATGAAAATACTCATTAAAATGGGAAAGACACCAATTTTATAAAAACTGATATTCAACAGCAACTGATCCAGAAAAATAACTTTTAACTGATGGAGAAAGCCGTCTTCAAAATTGAATTTTGTGCCTTTTACAACAACAGAATTTGGAAAAAAATATCCATCCTGAAGATAATTAAAATAACAGAAAATAAGTATAGGAATAAAACCAGCCAATAACACAGCTAGTGATTCTTTCCATTTTTTAGCGAGGAGAAAAACAACTGAAAGAATAGCAAAATAAAACATACTCTCAAATCTTACCAATCCCATCAACATTAACGATAAATAGAAACCGGCAACAGCAGATTTTAAGCTGCTCATTCTGGAAAAACACCAGATATTTATAACAATCAGCAATACATGAAAGATATGCTCCATTCCGGATAGCAGCTGAACATGGAGAACAGAAAAAAAGAGTGTAAACAAAACAGACGACACAACAGGAATTACCGTATCAAAAACCGTCGAGAAATATTTAACCAAATAAATAACAATCCCAAAGCCGCAAAATATGTTAAAATATAAAGGCAGCAGGTCATTATCACCAAAAATCCTGATAAAAGCACTTATGATAAAAGTAAACAATGGTGATGATGAAGTAGATGAAAACTGATATTGTGTAATTCCCCAAACTTTGTGAAGAGCAAAATTCTTAGCCATTGCCAAATGAATATAGGCATCATCAATAAGATAAGTATAAGAGCCTTCTGTCTGCCTAACTGAATTGAAATAATATCCCAAACAAACCGCAGCAAAAAAAGAGATAACAAAAAATAAACTTTTATTCTTAAATACCATTATTTATATTCATTATAAAAATACCAAAGATAAGTATCATCAATCATGCAAACCTATTTTCGGCACAATATTTCCATGAATTTGATTACTGTAAAATATATTCAATTATAAAAGAGCGCAACCCTTAAAAAATACCACTTTTACAGAAAATTTAAATTTAAACCAATATAATATAAAGAAGTATGAAAAACGCATCATTTATCGGACTCAAAGAAGACGACTGCCAAAAAATTTCAGAGAAATTAAATATTTTATTAGCCAATTACTCCGTATTCTATCAAAATACAAGAGGCTCGCACTGGAACATCAAAGGTGAACAGTTTTTTACGCTTCACCCGAAATTTGAAGAACTGTACAATAATCTTGTCCTTAAAATTGATGAAATTGCTGAAAGAATATTAACATTAGGAGCTACTCCTGCACACAATTATTCTGATTATCTAAATGTTTCCACAATTAAAGAGAGTAAAGAAGTTACAGATGGAAATAAAAGCGTTGAAATCATTCTTAATTCATTTAAAGTAGTAATTGAACTTCAAAGAGAACTATTAGACATGAGCGAGAAAGCCGGAGATGAAGGAACCAATTCCCAAATGAGCGATTACATTACCGAACAGGAAAAAGAAGTTTGGATGTACAGTTCATTCTTAGGTAAATAATTATTAAACCTAAATATTTCAAAAATCGTCTTACATTTAGACGATTTTTATTTTTAAATAATTAAATTTGCGTTAAAATTACACAATATGCAAAACATTCATCTAAATTCGATTCTTGATAACGATTTCTATAAAATAACCATGCAGAATGCCGTGGTAAAACTTTTCCCAAGCCAGATTGTAAAATACGAATTTATCAACCGCGGAAAACATCATTTTCCTAAAGGTTTTGATGAAGCTTTACGGGAAATCATCAATCAGATGGCGGAATTAAAACTAACCAGAGATGAAAAGAAATTTCTGGCAAAAACCTGCCCTTATCTTGACCTTCCTTATCTTGATTTCTTGGAAGGATACCAATATGATCCTTCAGAAGTAAAAATAACCCAAACCGGAAATGACTTATCTGTAACCGTTGAAGGACTTTGGTACAGAACAATTTTGTGGGAAGTTCCGCTTTTGGCTATTATCAGCGAGCTACACTATGAGATGAATCATCTGGAAAGAGATTCCAACGAAATCGTCATGAACAAAACGCTTGAAAAAGCAGAATCATTAAACAGATTAGGAGTTACATTTGCCGAATTCGGAACCCGGCGAAGACATTCTTATAAAGTTCAGAATCTCGTCATGGAAGCATTGACCCAAAAAAGAGAATCAACTTTTATCGGAAGCTCTAACGTTCATTTTGCCATGAAGTATGGTGTAAAGCCAATCGGAACTCATGCACACGAATGGTTTATGTTTCACGGAGCCGAATTTGGCTTTAAAATGGCAAACCAAATGGCTTTAGAACACTGGGTAGATGTTTACAGAGGTGATTTGGGTGTTGCTCTTTCAGACACTTATACCACAGAGGTTTTCTTTCAGCAGTTTGATAAAAAATTTGCCAAGCTTTTTGACGGAGTCAGACACGACAGCGGCGATCCACTTGAATTTGCAGATAAAACCATTGCACATTATCAAAACAACGGAATCAATCCTTTATTCAAATACATTATTTTTTCAGATAATCTCAATCTGGAGAAAGTAGAAGAAATTACCAATTACTGCAAAGGAAAAATCGGGGTTTCTTTTGGAATCGGAACCAATCTCACCAACGATGTTGGTTTAAAACCAATGAATATCGTTATGAAACTAATCGGCGTACAATCTTTAAATAAAGAATGGATCCCAACAGTAAAGCTTTCTGACGAAAAAGGAAAATACACCGGTGATCCGAAAATGATTGAGCTGGCTAAAGAATTTTTAAGAATTAAAGATTAATAAAATATAAAATGATGAAAAAACTAATTACCTTAATTTTAATTTCATCTACCTTAGCGTCTTGCGTTATTTATACGAGAGGTGAAGACGGAAAACTGGGGGAAGACGGTAAGCCGGGACAAAACAGCTCAGTTACAGAAGAAACTTCAGGTTTTAATCAAAAATTGGCAGATTCATTAGGAGCAGACAATTACGGAATGAAAGCTTACTCAATTGTCATGCTCACAACAGGCTCAACGAAAATTGAAGACAAGGCTAAAATGGATGAACTCATGAAAGGACACATGAGCAATATCGGAAGATTAGCCAAAGAAGGAAAAATAGTAGTTGCAGGACCTTTTTCCGAAAAAAACAATCGAGATTATCGTGGAATGTTTATTTTTAATACAAAATCTAAAGAAGAAGCCGAATCTTGGGTGAAAACAGATCCCGCTGTTGCCGCAGGAGTTTTCAGTTATGAAATTTTCCCTTGGTACGGTTCTGCAGCATTGCCTTTATACTTGAAACATCATGATGAGATTGCAAAAGAGAATCCTTAACTTTTTAGCTAATGAAAAATTTGATTCGTAAACTTATGATCTTTTCTTACCTGAATTTGGTATAAGTTTTCTTAAACGCAATGGTAAACAAAGAGATTCAATTATCAGGAATTCAGTTTTTTAAGACTTTGTTTAGCATAAAAACTTTTAAGAATTAAAAAAAATTTTGTTTGCGATAAATTAATATGATGCTATAAATCAATTATTTAAATTTATTTCTTATCCAGAACTGAGATTTTCTTATCTTTAATTAAAACTAAACTCACATGAAAACCATAGAAGAAGTACTGAAAAAACTAGATGAAATTATTATTTGGAGCAAAGCAAATCAAAGTCCGGCGGGATATTTTGCCTGCACTTACCGAATAATGACCGCTCAGGTTTTAAAAGGAATTCAACAGAATAAATTTGAAGATAATCCGAGAATGATTCTGCTTGACATTGCATTTGCCAAAAGATATATTACCGCATGGGAAGCGTATCAGAAAAACCAAAAATGTACAAAATCCTGGCAAATGGCTTTTGATGCAGCAAAAAATAAAGATTTACTGATTCTTCAGCATATTTTTTTGGGAATGAATGCGCACATCAATCTTGATCTGGGAATTTCCGCAGCATCTGTTATGCCGTACCAAAAGATAAATCCTTTGAAAAAAGATTTTGAAAACATCAACAATGTGATCGCTTCTATCAACCAAAAAGTTCAGGATTCATTAAACAAAATCTGTTATCCTGTCGATCTGATTGACAAACTTTCCAACGGAAAAGACAACGCTGTTTTAGATTTTGCCATTTCAAAAGCCAGAGAAACTTCTTGGGCTACGGCAGTTATTGTTTCTAATACACCCACCATTTTAAAAGAAAATGTTATCGGAATTGTAGATTACGCTGCTGCCAAAGTCGCTTCGCAGATTCTTCATCCAAAATTACTTTCGTCAAAGCTGGCAAAAGAATTGAAAAAATGTGAAAGCAATGATGTGGTGAGAAATATTGAAATTCTTTCCTCAACAAAAAATATATAACTCAGTTCTTATTCAGTTTTTTCATAAGAATGGTTTCCATTTTTTCGTAGCCTTTTGCTGTTGGGTGGATTTCATCTTCGGTGTACATTTCATCAAGACCGTTACGGGAATCTTTCATCTCAGAATGATAATCAACGTAAGGAATATTATGTTTTTTTGCATAGCCTTCAATCATTTTGTTGAGTACAATCACTTTTTCCGCCGGATGCATTTCTTTTTTCCAACCAAAATCATAAGCAGGAAGAACGGAACACAAAACAACTTTGATGTTATTTGCTTTAGCAAGTTCCACCATAGAAACAATATTTCCGAAAACTTTATCTAAAGAAATCGGACCTTGATTTTCCGCAATATCATTCGTTCCTGCAAGAATTATGACACTTTTCGGTTTTAAATTGATTACATCTTCTCGGAATCTTAAAAGCATCTGCGAAGTTACCTGCCCACCGATTCCTCTTCCGACAAAATTATTTTTTTTGAAAAATGCAGGATCGGTCGAAAACCAGCCTTCCGTGATAGAATCTCCCATCAAAACGGAATTCGGAGTTATTCTTTGAGCTAAAACTTCCTTATTTTGTTTTTCATATTTTGCATAATTGGCAAAATCCTGTCCTGAAAGTATCGCTGAAAACATGATGGCTGCAATGCTTAAAAATTTCATTTGAGATCTATTTTAATTTGGAATGATGAAATAACGTAAAACAAATTGATTCTGCAAATTACATTTGGGAAAATTCGTTGAAAATTATTTCCACAACAAAACTTACGGTTTTCCATAAAACAAATCAGCATGCCTTTTTGTAATTTTGAAAAATGGAGACTACTTATTTAATCATCGGATTTATTTCCGGAGGAATTCTTGGCGCTGTAATTTTATATTATATCTTAAAATCTTCTTCTGTTTCGAGAAGTTCTTATGATGAACTCAATAACTTATATATTAAAAACAGTTCCGATTTAGAAAATTCAAATCTGAAAATTCAGGAACTGTATCAAAATATCAATAAAGAAAAAGAACAAAATCTTCAGCAGACCGATTTGCTGAATGATCTGAAAAATGAATTTTCAAAAATTTCTGCTGAAAACAATTTTCTTCTGACTCAAAACAATCAACTGGAAAAAATATCTGCCGAAAGACAGGATTTAATTATTAAAAATTCTGAATTAAAAGCTCAAAATGAAAGTCTTGTGCAATTGTTGGACAATCAGAAAGAAGAAATAAAAAAAATTCAGGAAGAAGGAAAACTTCAGTTTGAAAATTTGGCCAGTAAAATTCTTGAAGAAAAAACGGAGAAATTTACTCTCACTAATAAGCAAAACCTAGATACACTTTTAAAACCTTTAGGCGAAAATCTGGAAAGCTTTAAGAAAAGAGTGAACGAAGTTTACGAAAATGAAGCTCGAGAAAGACATTCTCTGAACAGCACCATCAAATTAATGCTCGAACAGACTACAAAAGTGAGTCAGGAAGCCAACAATTTGGCAAATGCATTAAAAGGGCAAACGAAAACTCAGGGTGATTGGGGCGAAATGATCTTGGAAAGGATACTTGAAGATTCCGGTTTAACAAAAAACCGTGAATATTTTAAACAACAAACCATTAAAAATGAAGATGGAGATAGTTTGCGACCAGATTTCACTTTAAAACTTCCCGGAAATCAATTGGTCATCATTGATTCTAAAGTTTCTTTGAATGCTTATGAAAAAATGAACTCCTCAGAATCCGCGGAAGAAAAAGCACAATTGATAACACTTCACATTGGCTCAATTAAAAGGCATATAGACGATTTAAGTAGAAAAAGATACGATCACATCAGTGAATCTTTGGATTTTACGATCATGTTTATTCCTATTGAACCAGCTTTTTTAGTTGCTGTACAACACGATCAAAATTTATGGAATTATGCTTATTCAAGACACGTTATTTTGGTAAGTCCGACAAACTTAATTGCATTTTTAAAACTGATTTCAGACTTATGGAAAAGAGATAACCTAAATCAAAACGCTTTAAAAATATCAGAAGCAGGAGCAAAATTATACGACAAACTGGTCGGTTTTGTAGATAATTTAGAAAAAGTAGGTAAGAATATGGATATGGCACAAAAATCTTATTCCGATGCTTTTTCACAGTTGTGTACAGGCAGAGGAAACCTGATTAAGCGTGCCGAAGATCTTAAAAATATGGGATTGCAAAATAAGATCAACAAATCTCTTCCACAAAATCTGATTGACACTTCTGAAAATCAAATTGATCTTTCCAAATAAAGCATTATGCTAAATTTTGCATAATTTTGCGAAATGCTAATAGAAAGTTTCCAGAACGAAAAAATAAAGAATATTTCCAAGCTTTTAACGGACAACCGATTTAGAAAAAAATCGGGTGTTTTCGTGGTTGAAGGGCAACAGGAAAACGAAAGAGCTCAAAAATATAATTTTGAACCGGTAGAATTTTTTATTTGTGAAAATATTTTCCAGAAAGAACTCCCGAAAGGGAAAGTTCATCTGGTAAGCGATAAAGTATATGAAAAAATTGCCTATCGCGGAACTTCAGAAGGAATTATTGGCATTTACAAAACAAAAGAAGCAGATTTATATTCCTTTAAGCCTAAAGATGATTCTACAATCATCGTTGTAGAAGGAGTGGAAAAGCCTGGAAATTTAGGAGCCATTTTACGCAGCTGTGAAGCTTTTGGTATTGATGCTTTGATTGTTGCAGACGGGAAAACCGATTTTTACAATCCAAATGTAATCCGCTCCAGCGTAGGCTGTCTTTTTGGAATGGAAATCTTTCAGGCAGAAAATACCGCAGTATTTGAATTCTTACAAGAAAACAGATTCAACATTTACACCACCATTATGGATGAGTCTGCAGAAGATATTTATAAAAGAGATTTCAGGCAGAAATCTGCAGTTTTATTCGGAACAGAACATTCAGGATTAAGCGATTTCTGGATCGGAAAAGGAAAAAATAGCTTGATTCCAATGACGGGAAGTATAGATTCTTTAAACCTGAGCAATGCCGTTGCAATTACCTGTTATGAAAGTTTAAAACAGAAAAAATCTCAGTTATGATAAAGAAAAAACCGTCTCGCTGAGCGAAACGGTTCTTTTATTGTAAGTCGTAGTTAATTACTTTACTGCAGCTTTAGCAGAATCAGTTTTAACCTCAACGCTGTCTTTCTTCATGTTAGTTGCAGCATCGATAGAATCTTTCTGAGCGTTAGCAGCTGAATCCATATTGTTTTGGATTGAATCAGCGTTGTTCTCGATAGAATCTTTGTTAGTTTCAGTAGATTCACCTTTTTTACAAGCAACTAAAGAGATTGCAGCGATAGCAGCTACGAATAATGACTTTTTCATAATCAATTAAATTTAATTTTGTTAATATTGTTTTTTAAAATCTTTCTTTCTGTTCTGTTATTTGAACATGACAAAGGTATAGCAGATAGAAAGTTTGTGTATGAAAATTAATTGTAATACCTTTGTAAAACAGTTTTACAATTTATTATTACTGAAAATCAATATTTTAACTACTTTTGAATAAAGTGACTGATTTAGAACTTTTACATTTTGAACAGCTTAAAAAAGATGTTCAGGCTCAATATTTAAAAGATCACTCTCCATCTTATGATGAAATTTCTAAGTGGAAAGGGATTGATATCATTTATTTTCAGGAAGACCTTAGAAAAAAGGCGAAAGGAAACATCAGTGAGAAATCTTTTTACACCTATTTTAAATCTTCTCCCGTTACAAAGTTACCACGTATTGATATGCTTAATTTACTGAGTATTTATGCGGGTTACAGCTCTTGGTACGAATTTAAAAAGAAGCATCTTTTTGCCAACGAAGTGCTTAGTGAAGACAGCGATTTGAGTGAAGAAGAATTGAATGATCTTGAAAAAACAATTTCTGCCCTCACAGAATTACCTAAAAGTGAAAATCCGCCTCAAACGCATCCAATCATAATACCTGAAAATACTGTTTTACAAAAAAACAATACTGAAAATGAATTAATTGAAAAAATTTCAAATAAAAAAACCACACTCTCAGAAACAGATATAAAGCCACAGAAAAGATCATATCAAAAAGCAGTTTGGATAGCAGTAAGTTCTGTATTTGTTATATTATTGGGACTTTTAGGTTTCAAAGATGAATTGTTTCAAAAAACGTACACCTATTGCTTTACTGATGCGGACAGAAACCTAAGCGTGCAACGCGATATTGAAATTAAAGTAATCAAAGAAAATGAATCTCCTATTTTCTACCGCATTAAGCCGGGAGAATGTTTTGTATATCCTTCCAAAGACAAAACGCTGAAAATGCAGATCAGCTCTACGGTTTATGAGAATCTGGAAATTAACAGAAATCTGGAAAACGCACCTGAAAATGAAACCATTGCTCTGAAACCTGATGATTATAAAATGGCAGTGTATTATTTTTCGATAAAAGATATTCAGGGAGCCAACACAGAAGAGCTGATTAAGCAAAAACGAAAACAGCTCGAAAGCCGTATAAGCAATGATGCGATAATTACTCAGATCTACGATAGTGACATCTATGGAATTGAAACTTTGGATAAACAAAAGTACATCACTCTGGTAACCACTCCTACAACTTCACTGAAGAATCTGAAGTTGATTGAAATGAAAAAAGATAAAGGAAAAATTGTTTCGATAAAATTTAAAATTTCTGCCAATGAAAACAATCAGTAAAATTTTGTTTCTCAGTATAATCATTAGCTTAGCTGTACTCTCTTGTGTAAAAAAGGAAACAGAACCGGTAAGCGATCTTCAAAAACTGAGAAATACCAACAATAAAACCGTACAAATGGACAGCGCACAGGCTATTAATACCATTACACAGCAAAAAATTCAGGAAGTGCTTGATCTTTCGACTTTATATTTGTCCGGAAACAGAAATACGGAAATAGATACTGCTATCTATTCTCAGATAGAAAAGTATTTTCAAAAACCGGATTCTCTCACTTTCAAAAACCTCTTCAAGGAACTGGAGAGCCTTAAAGTGAAGAAAGCAATGGTTAACAACATTAATGTATATAAGGAAATCAACAATAACGACACCCTGAATCTTGCAAAATTCAATGTAGAATATTTTGACAGTAAAAATCAATCTATTGGAGTTTTTGAAAAAAATGCACAGTACACTTTAGTTTCAAAAGAAATTCAGTTTAAAAAAGAATTCAAGTTTTATTTTACCAACTTTTATTTTTCGCCAAAAAAAGACAGTACAGCAGTAGGGGTAACCAAATAATCTAACGGAATATCATTATCGCGAACATCATCAATATTTTCCTCGGGGTTAAAATAATTAACTCCGATTTTTTTAGTTTTGGCCGGAATATTTTCAAAAAATTGATCGTAGAAACCTTTTCCATACCCCACTCTATTTCCTTTTGAGTCGCAGTACAGTAAAGGCGTAACGATAAAATCAAAATCAAGAACACCGGAATCAAGATCAGAAACTGGTTCAGAAATCCCCCAATCATTCGTGCTAAAAACAGTATTTTCAAATATTTCAAGAGAAATCAGGTTTTTTCCTATTACTTTCGGAACAAAAACCCGAATGTTATTTCTAAAGCAATACTGAATAAAAATTTCGGTTCTTATTTCTCTAAATTTATCAATAGGAATAAACAAGTGTATTTTATTTCCGCTTACGGGTTGAAAATATTCGGTAAAATGGCTGAAAATTTTCTCGGATAACAAGAAAACCTCATCATCTGACAAGGTTTTTCTTTTTACTAAATATTTTTTTCTGAGATCAGCTTTAAGCATTGTCTCACAGATTAAGCGGGTTGAATAATTTTATAAAGTTTATCAGACAATCTGGTTCTGAAAGGAACTTCAAATGTAATCTGATCTCCTTTTTTAGCTGTTTCGGAAGGCGTACCATTTACAAATAAATTAGTGATGGTAACTTCCTGCTCTCCGGTTGTAGGACCACTTATCAAAACTTTATCACCTAATGAAATATCTTTATTACTGATGATAAACTGAGCCACTTTAGCATTTTTAAAATAATGTTCAGATTTACCAATAAGAACTTTTTTAACTTTGATTTTCTGACGAATATCTGTAGTTTCTGCTTTTGCTAAAGGCTGATCTGTTAAATTTCCTGACTTTTTAAATAATAATGCATCAGATTTCCCTTTTCTGAAAACTTTATTCCCGACCTGTCTGCCTTTTCTTATTCTTTTCTGCTCATCAACCGGCAAATGAATAATGTCCAGGCATTCTGTAGAGCAGCAATTTTCCATCGCTGCTTTACACTCGTCACACTGAATGAAAAGTAAATGACATGCGTCATTAGCACAGTTGGTGTGATTGTCGCAAGGTTTTCCGCACTGGTGACATTGTGCTATAATATCATTGGTAATTCTTTCTCCTAACCTGTGGTCGAAAACGAAATTTTTTCCGATAAATTTACTTGGAATGCCTTCTTCTTTTATCTGACGTGTATATTCTATAATACCACCTTCCAACTGGTATACATTCTTAAAACCCTGATGTTTGAAATATGCACTTGCTTTTTCGCATCGAATTCCGCCTGTACAATACATCAGAAGATTTTTGTCATCCTTATAATTCTGCAGCTGCTCGTTGATGATCGGCAGACTTTCTCTGAAATTTTCCACATCAGGAGTGATTGCTCCTTCAAAATGTCCTACTTCACTTTCGTAATGATTTCTGAAATCTACAACAATAGTATTTGGATCTTCCAGAAGCTGGTTAAATTCTTTAGCTTTTAAATGGATTCCTTTATTGGTAACATCAAAGGTTTCATCATTGAGACCATCTGCAACAATTTTGTTTCTTACTTTAATGGTTAATTTCAGAAAAGAGTGGTCATCCTGCTCTACGGCAACATTCAGACGAATGCCTTTCATAAAATCATATTCTTCAAGCGTAGCCCGAAAAGCCTCAAACTGATCAGCAGGAACACTCATTTGAGCATTAATACCTTCATGTGCAACATAAATACGACCCAGTGCATCAAGAGCATTCCAGGCTATAAATAAGTCATTGCGAAATTTTTTAGGATTTTCAATTTTGGCGTACGCATAGAAAGATAGTGTAAGACGCTCCTGTCCGGCTTCGTCGATAAGTCTGGCTCTTTCTTCTGCGCTTAAAGTGTTGTACAGTTGCATGCTATAAACTTTTTAAGTGAGAAAAATTTTTGCAAAGATAAGATTTTAACTTAAGTGAGTAAACCTGTTTTTTCGCATATTTTTAAAATGTTATTTAACTTTTTGACAGCAATCACCATCTTAACTGATGACATTTTGTCTTTAATTATTTTTTAAGCAGTGTTAAACTCACCGCAAAATTATGGTTTAAACTGTAAAATGGCATAATTGTCGTTAAATTTTAGTTAAAATTGAAACACTTAAAACTAATTGAATACTTATTTAGCATTAAATTTGTTTATATAAAAAAAATAAAATTAACAAGAAGACAATGAAGAGTACATTTAAAAAACTATTACCATTTGCTGTCGTTGGCGTAATTTCAGGAGCAACCACAGTCGGCGTACAACAATATATTGGTCACGATTCTAATACTTCTGACCAATCATACTTCACAAAATCAAGTAATGTTTCTTTTGTAGGAATGAATACTGCCGCTGTAGGTGACGATTTTGTAAAAGCAGCCAAAACTACTGTTCCGGCAGTGGTTACGATTAAGAATTATCAGACCAGAGCTTCAAGCAGAGCTTCTGAACAAGATATTTTTGACTTTTTCTTCGGAGATCCATTTGGTGGAGGCAGAAACCAGAGAAAACCTCAACAGCAGGCTCCGGAAAACATGCCATCGGGATTAGGTTCAGGAGTAATTATTTCTCCAGATGGTTATATCATATCCAATAATCACGTGGTTGCAGGAGCCAACAAACTTGAAGTCGTTTTAAGTAATAAAAAATCTTACATTGCTAGTTTAGTTGGCACAGATCCAAACACAGACATTTCTTTACTTAAAATCGAAGAAAAAGGCTTGCCTTATCTTAATTTTGCCAATTCAGACAATGTGGAAGTCGGGCAATGGGTTTTAGCAGTAGGAAATCCGCTTGGACTCAATTCTACCGTAACCGCAGGAATTATTTCAGCTAAAGGAAGAGGAATCGGGATTTTGGGCGGACAAGGAAAAGCAACCAATCCTATTGAGAGTTTTATCCAGACTGATGCAGCGATCAATCCGGGAAATTCAGGAGGTGCTTTAGTAAATGTAAACGGAGATCTGATTGGAATTAACTCTGCCATTTCGTCAACAAACGGTTATTATCAGGGATATGGTTTTGCCGTCCCAGCAAATCTTGCCAGAAAGATTATTGAAGACATTAAGAAATTCGGAATCGTACAGAGAGGATTTTTGGGTGTAACTTCTATTGATTTATCTAATGATCAGTTGGTAGCTGCTTATAACCGAGATAAGAAAACAAACCTTAAACCAGGAATTGGTGTATACGTAACCGGTTTCTCAGAAAACAGCGGCGCACAGGATGCTGGAATTAAAACAGGAGATATTATCACAAAAATTGATGGTGCTGTAGTTACGGATTTTGCTGATCTGTCTGTATTTATAGGAAGTAAAAGACCGGGAGATAAAGTACAGGTAACGTATATGAGAAATGGCAAAGAAAATGTAACTACTGTTACACTTAAAGATCAAAAAGGAGGAACATCTACCAGAACTAAGGCAGATTTAAGCGTTACTGAAAAAATCGGAGCTGAATTTGAACCTCTGAACGACAGATTTAAAACTGAATATGGTCTGAACAGCGGTGTTGTAACTAAAAATGTGATTGAAGGAAGTGAAATGGCTAAAATTGGAGTTGTGGACGATTATATCATCATAGAAATCAACGGAAAGCCTGTAAATTCACAGAAGGATATTGAAAAAATACTTGACGGATACAAAGGTAATGTTCAGGTAAAATTTGTTGACAACTATGGACGAATTTATACAAAAGGATTTAAAATGCCATAGTTAATCTATAAAGAAACTTAAAAACGCTGCATTTCTGCAGCGTTTTTTTATTATAATAATTTTGAACATTTACTGATTTATTTTATGGGCAGTTCGTCTCTTTTTCTTTCGTTCATAAATTACCTCAACGATTTTGCCTCCCATCCATGCAAAGGGAAAGAAAACAAGAAAAATCGAAATCTTATAGAAAGTAGGATGGTAAGGGAAAATAATAACATCAAGCATGGCTATAAACAGCATGATAAAGCCAATAAGAATAGCATAGGCTACTTTGGCATATTTTACGATAATTGCCGTTACAACGCCACCTATCGTTGTTCCTAAACCAGATATGAACAAGAGAAAACCAAAGAAAGCATCATTGTTTTTCATACTTTCAAGAAACTTTTCCCAATGCTCAAAAGGAGCAAATGCTTCAAAAGTAATCCATTGCGGAAATGCTCTTATACCAAGAGTAATGATGAGACCAGCAATTGCAAGACCCATTAAAACCGCAAATGTATTTCTTAAAAAATTCATTATTTAGTCCTGATGTGCAATCATTGAAATTTCGATATCAACATTTTTCGGAAGACAGGAAACCTGTACCGTTTCGCGCGCAGGAAAGTTTTCAGCATCAAGATATGAAGCATAAATATCATTCATAACTGCAAAATCATCCATATTTTTAAGGAAAATACTCGCTTTTACCACGTTTTTAAAAGTCATTCCTGCTTCTGTAAGAATGGCTTCAAGATTTTTCATAACCTGATGGGTTTCTTTTTCAATTCCTTCCACAAGTTTCCCAGTTGCCGGATCTACCGGAATCTGACCTGAAATATACAATACACCATTGGCTAAATTTGCCTGTGAATAAGGTCCGATTGCTGCAGGAGCATTTTCTGTGTTGATAATTTTCTTCATATAGATATTACTTTTATAGTTCGTCTGTGTAAAAATCAATTAAATAATTTACAATTAAATACGCATTTACTATTGATCATTATCTAATTTTAAGACAATCAGAATATCATTGCAAAGTTTTGACAGCAATAAATATTCCTAGATTTATTTCGGGTGCAAATATAAAGTTTATATTCTAAAACCAAATATGATTTTAGAAAGGTGCATTAGGCTGAGTGAAACTTCTGTCCTTATATTTCAGTGCATCGCTTAAAATATTCGCTTTAATTCCTATAAAAAAATCATACACCTTGTATTGTCCAAAAGGCACCCAGTTAAAATTGATGGTAAAACTTCTTTGATCCCTGGAAAAACCAATCCTTGTATATGCCAATTCTTTGGTTACCAAATCATAGTGCGTACTTCCTGTAATGTTCCAGAACGGAGTTAGCTTCATGCTTCCATCTAATCCGATGGAAGCAATTTTGGTAGGAGTTCGGGAAAGAGTTTTGGTGTAAGCATAATTGGCATTTACATTTAACGTCCATGCCTGATCAAAATGAGCATAATTATCATCGTCAAAATAATAATTCTCATTTCGGATCTCCCCTTTCTGCGAATAGGCTTTATCAAATTCTTTTTTCTCACCGAAAATTTCACTGCTTAAAGGATAAGAAAGCTGTACATTGAATGCCTGAATACTAAAGTTTCCAAAATCCTCAGTTCTGATTCCTGTTTCTGAGCCTGGAGAAAATAAAATTTTATACGGCTCAATTGCTAAACTAGTATTCACGCTCAGTTTATTTTCAAAAAACGAGGATTGTCCGTTTACTGTAATTACAGACCACGGATGAGATTCTGCTGCAAAATTGTAGTTACCACTTATATTCAATGACTCAAAGATCTTTACTTTTTTTATTCCTGTAGAATCATTTTTAGATCTCACTTTCATTTCAATATTGTTTCCGATGTTGTAAGACAATGCACCCACCATTCCGGTTGTTGGCGTTCCTACAATTCCGTTATCAAAAATAGAATAAGGAGTAAGTGCTCCGTTGGCGTCATAATAATTCCTGAAGTAACCAAATTTTTCGTCCCCAAAATCAGGAGAATAAGTAAAACCGATACTCGGTGTCATCATATGTCTGATTGCCTCAATAGTATTCCCTTTTTTGAAATTTGCCTGTCCGTAGAGCTGTGTCTGAACACTTGCCGTTGTTGAAAAAATACTGTATCCTGCCAATTTTTTATTAACCTGATCCACCTGCTTATTTTGTATCGGATCGTAAAACTTCGTAAGCGTTTTGGTTGTTAAAGCATTATCAATTGTTGCTCCTAAGCTAAATGTAAAATATTTTGCAAAAGTAGTATTGGTTCCTAAAGCGATATTGTTTTTTAAGCCAGTCTGCATTTTGTCCCACATCGCCTGTGTAAAAAGCTCTCCTTCATCTGTACTTACAAAATTAGTAAGATTTAGGCCTGTATTCACCGTAATATTTTCCAGCAAGCCGCTTCTTGTACCGGTTTTTGATTTAAAAAGATAGAACTGATTGATTGCTACATTCATTTGCGGTAATCTTAAATCTGAAAGACCCGTTGCAAAATTTTGCGAATATGATGCTGTTCCGGTAATTGTTGCAGGAAGCTTCAGAAATCTTTTGGTGAGCGTAAGGGTAGAGTTCTGCTGAGTTCTGAGAACACTCTGATCCATAATATAGTTATTATTAACCGTATTATTATAAAATGTCTGACTCGTTACATCTACCGAAGCAGAAAAGTTGAGAAAAGGATTAGCTTTGGCATCCTGAGTATGTCTCCATGCGATTCTGTAGGTACCCGTTTTACTGTAGTTATCCAAACCTTTAATTCCTCTTACCGTACTTCCTATATCTGCAGAAAAATTCCCTGTATAACGGTATTTTTTGAGATAATTCATTTCAGGTCTCAGGTTCCAGCTTCCTTTGGTATAAATATCAGCAAGAATTTTGAGATCGAAATGCTCTCCAATGGGCTGATAATATCCTAATCCGTTAAGAAAAAAACCTACATCTTCTCTTTCCCCGAAACTCGGAATCAAAATTCCGGCAGAACGCTTGTCTGAAAAAGGCAGAATAGCAAACGGCATAATCAGCGGAGTAGGAACATCTTCTATATACATCTGTACCGGTCCGGTGATGAGGGAAGAACTGTTTTTACCCTTCTGCATTTTGATGTGAGATGCTAAAAGGTGATAATCCGGTCGGGTGTCTTTTTTATCAATATAATAAGTATCGGTAGTAAATTCCCCTCTTCTCATTACAAAAACCGAATCGTTGTATTTTTTTGTTTTCTGAGCAACAATCAAACCTTCACTTTCTTCTGTTCTGGCGTTATATGCTATTGCCTGTTTGGTTTTTGTATTGTAATTAAAATTATCTGTTTCATAATCTTTTCCTCCCTGATTGACTTTTACCAGTTCGGTATATTTCCCTAAAGAATCCTGCTTTCCTCTTGCATAGAAGATATTGCGCTCTTCATCAATAGAAATATAATCTGCATCAATCTGCAGATCCTGATACTTTACCTGTGCATTTTTATTAAGGTAAATCATTCTTTTAGGAACATCTCGGCGAATATCATCTGCTTTGGTATCTAAAATATCTTCCAGAGACTCTTTCGCTGCAATCACTGTATCTTTTTTGGTGATGCTATCATTAATTACCGTTGCCTTAACTGTTTTTTTAGGATTTTCCTGTGATAAAAAACTGTTAAAAATTAGGATAATTAAAATTTGTAATATATTTTTGAAGACGGTTTTGTCCAATTTTATTTATGTATAATTTGGCTCAAAATTACTATAATTTTTAAAACTGAAAGATGTACAAACCAAATTTTAAAATAATTTTAGCATTTCTTCTCATATTTTCCTCAACATTCATTTTAGCTCAAAAAAAATTCACAGTAGTTTTGGATGCAGGACACGGAGGAAGCGATCACGGAGCCAACCGCAGTTATCCTGATATTGGTTTGGTAGAAGAAAAAAATGTAACGCTTGCAATTGTCCTGAAACTGGGAGCAATGCTTGAGAAAAATAAAGACTTTAAAGTAATTTATACCCGAAAAATTGATGAGTATCCATCATTAACCGACCGAACCAATACCGCAAACCGAAGCAAAGCAGACTTATTTATCTCTGTACACGTTAACTCATCACCCAGCAGATCTGCTACCGCAAGAGGAACCGAAACTTTTGTACAGGGACCGGCACAAAACAGAGAAAACCTGGAAGTGGCAAAGCAGGAAAACAACGTAATTTATCTTGATGAAAAAGATAAGGAAACCTTCGCTTCTTACGATCCTTCATCTCCTGAATCTTTGATCGCCTTAAAACTACAGCAAAGCAAATATCTGGAGAACAGCCTTATTGTAGGAAGTTTTGTAGAAGCCAATTTTGAAAAAAGCGGTCGCTTTTCCAGAGGAGTAAAACAGGAAAACCTTCATATTTTGAGGAGAAGTGCCATGCCTTCCATTCTTATCGAAACAGGATTTGTAAATAATTATGATGATGCGCTTTATCTAAGCTCAGAAAAAGGACAGGAAGAAGTGGCAGAAAATATTTACAAAGCCATCATAGATTATAAAAAAGCAAAAGACAGAAAAGCAGGAGTAGAAATAATAACTAAAAAACCAGAGCCGCAAAAGCCTGTAGAAGTTCCTTTGAAAAATGATTTCAGAATTCTTCTGATGACTGTTCCGAATAAGTACAATCTGAATGATCCTGAACTTCGTGGTCTGAATTACATCCTTCCGATTAAAGAAAACGGAATCTACAAATATTACTATGGAGTAACCAATATGGCTTCTGTAAAAGATATTAACCTTAAAACTGCCAAAGATGCAGGCTTCAAAAACGCATACGCAGTTGGTTTTATGCCAAACCAAAAGCTAGTGACTGGTTATTATAATATTGAAGTGTATGCCGGGAAAGATAAATTAAGCGCAAACTCTTATATTCTTCAGACTCTGAAAGATGTTGAAAGAGACAAATCTAACGGTATTTTCTATTACACTTATGGAAAAGTGTATACTTTGGAAGACGCTGTAAAACTACAGAAAGATCTGGAAGACAAAGGCATAAAAAATACTGTCATTCAAAAGAATTTTAAATAGGTACTAAAATTTTGAAGTTTCAAAGTTTATTAATATTTTTGCAACCTCAAAATTTGGCCTATTCGTCTAGTGGTCAGGACTCAAGGTTTTCATCCTTGCAACAGGAGTTCGATTCTCCTATAGGCTACTTATAACAACAAAAAAAAGCTCTTTTAAGGGCTTTTTTTGTTTATAATATATCTCGTTTTAAAATAAATTTGCTCCTTAAAAAAAGAGACATCTGTTACTATTGAATTAATTTATTGAATCTCCGTCGCGATTCTTAGCCCGGATAGCAGCGGTTACCCCGCAGTGAGGCGGCGGAGCAAAGCGGAGCCGACCGAGCGAGGAGTATGAGCGAATAGCCGGAAAAAGCTCCTAAAAATATAATATGTAAAACATGATCAGAAACGACTGAGAATTCCCCAATGAATTTTGATGTCATTGAATTTGAAAGGATTTCCGAACTCGTTCCCGTTAGAAAGCTGAAAACTCATTAACCCTAACGGAATAAAGAAGTTGAAACCGAGACCGACACTATACAGCTTGGGTTTTACATTTAAAGATTTGTTGTTGAGCTGTCCGTACTGACCAAAAACATCAAAAAATGCCTGATTACCTATAAGATAACGGTATTCTACCCCTACATAATAGAAAAAATCTGCCGCAAGAGAATTTTCATTAAAGCCCCGAAGTGAATTCCAGCCTCCGAAACGATACAATTCATTGGCAGAAAAGTCTATCTTAGAATCCATCATTGCACCTTCGCCTTTTATATTGAGGAAATGGTTTCCATTGATGTTATAATTGTATTCTCCGAAAAAGTAAAACTGATTCTGATTAGCTTTTATATTATCAACCGTATATCGTGTAGCGAGGAAATCGTATCCTACATTGAGCTTTGATTTGTAAAGAAAAAGATCAATTTCAGAAGGTTCTGTCATATCAAAGAAAACCCCAATACCTTTTTTGTTGTAATCTTTTCCTTGAATATAAAGGCTATCGAGAATGGTTGATGATTCGAAAGTTCCTCTAAGTCCTATTTTCTGTCTGTTGTTGATATGATAATAAAACGCCGGCAAAGCTTTTACATTGGCAAATGTGGAATCCTGTCTGAAGATGTTGACTTTCATATTCAATCCCACATTAGAACTGAATAAATACGGAATATCTGTCTGTAAATCGAAAGTCTGGCCTCTATCCGGATTTCGCTGCCAGTATAAATTGACGGTTTCAAAACCATTAAACATATTTCTGAAATTCACATTCAGCGTTCCGTTGAGTGTAAACTTGTCTGTTTTATCATTCCCAAAGCCTATCACCCCATCAAATGTATTGGTTTTTTTTTTCTCCATAAACAGATAAATCTGCGTAGAATCTTTGGTGAAAAGAGTTTGCGGCTGCCTTTCCAGACTTACAAAAGGATGACTTTGAAAGTTTTTATTGATGGCAATAAGATTCTTATCATCGTATGTTTTCCCTTTGAAATCTTTATCTAAATTCCTGATGAATCTTTTCGGAACTCTGGTGTAACCTTTTACCACAAATCCGTCGATGGTACGTTTATCATTTTTGTTGATATCCAGCTCAACAATTGGATAGCCCCTTTTCTGTCCTTTAAATTTTGACTTTATTCTGCTGAATGCAAAACCATCGTCTATATATTTTTTGTTAATGTTCTTTTTAACGGAATCTAAATTTTTAGTAAAAAACTCTTTTTCCAGTTTCAGTTTATCCGCAATAGAATCTGAAAGATTAACATAGGTTTCATTAAAGTTTTTTCCTTTATCGTAGTAAATTTCCGTGCTGTCACCTTTTATTTTTACGTCTTTCAGCTCGGTAAAGAAATAATTGCTTTGCGCAAGAGAATCGAGGAATTTTGCAGCAGAAAGCGAGTCTTTCACTTTTTTTTTAGCCTTAGTTTCTGTATCTATAAGAAAATACTGTTTCTTCTGCGCTTGTACAAAAACGCAAAACAACACAAAAAATATGTTTAAAAATAACTTCAATGCAAGTTTTTATTAACCTTTTAAGATTAAATTATTAAAAATTCTCAATATTATCTTTGATTTAAAGTTTAAGAAAATATAATCTTAATGGTTTAGAATATTGTCTAAATAAATTTGTTTTAATAACTTAATTTAAGCCAGTTTATTGTACTTCTTCATCAGATTTTCATAAGTTCCCTGCGGAAGAATCCATTTCAAAGGAACACCAATTTTCTGTCCGAATTTACCAAAATAGTAATGAGCTTTCCACTTATTTTTACTTAAAAGTGTATCGACATATTCTGCCACTTCCAAAGGTTCGGTTCCATCACCTACATGAGAATTCATCAGAGCATATACTTTGTCAAAAACATTTTTATATGGCTCAGAAACTTTTGTTCTTACCCGATTCTCTGCAATATTGGTTTTAATATCGCCTAAATGAAGGGAACAAACATTAATATTCCAGGGATAAACTTCGTAACGCATCGCTTCAGTTACTTTATCCAGAGCGGATTTTGAAGCTGAATAAAATCCCCGGAAAGGCAATCCCATCTCACTTCCGATGCTGGAAACATTGATGATCTGCCCAAATTTATTTTCACGCATTTTCGGCATTACGGCACTCATCATCTGAACTGCACCGACAAGATTAAGATTGAATAATTTTAAAATATCTTCTTTTGAAGAATCTTCCACAGCTCCTACCATTCCCATTCCTGCATTGTTGATGAGAACATCAATTTTGGTTTCTGTTTTTAGAACTTCTGCAATAGCATTCTGAACGGCTTCATTATCCGTAATATCGGTTGGAATTGACTTGAAATACTGACTTTCAGTGAATTTCCTGCTTAAGCCATAAACTTTATGACCTTTTTTTCCAAAATATTCTGCTAAAACGAAACCAATTCCTGATGAAGTTCCGGTGATGATGATGGTTTTATTCAATGTTTTAATTTTTAAATAGATGATTTCAAAAATAAAACTTTGCCAGAAAATTGACAAAGTCTTTTATTTGGTATTAGTACAACAAGTTTTATTAAAATTCATACAAATCCTGTGTAGAAAATGTAAGATCTCTAAATTTGATAGACTGCAGCATTTCGCCGTCCGCAACAGGTTTTCTGCTAATATACTCACCATTTTCCAGACTGTAAATCAAAATAAATTTCTCACTCGGATCTACCACCCAATATTCTGAAACTCCTGATTCTTCATATAAACTGAATTTTAAATTCATTTCCTTTTTTGAATTTCCGGGTGACAAAATTTCTACGATCAGATCAGGTGCCCCAAGACAACCTTTATCATCAATCTTATTTCTGTCACAAATCACACATAGATCAGGTTGCACAACAGTAATAATTTCTCCTGTTTTGCTTGGCAAACGCACATCGAAAGGAGCATAGAACAATTCACAGGGACTTTTTTCAAAATAAGAATAAAGAACCTGATTTATCTTCTGAGATATTCTTTGATGCATCGGAGACGGAGCAGGACTCATTTTCAAAATTTTCCCTCTGAATAGCTCTACCCTTTCCTTGAGTTTCCACATAAGATAATCTGCATAGGTGTAAGATGCATTCATATCAAGTTGGCTGAGACTTGTAATTTCCATAGGTCTAATTTTATTGATAAACTGATAAAACAAATTTAATCATTTTAAAGTTAGCAGTTCAGACAAATCCTTCCAAAACAGCGGATAAGATTTTTCTACAACACTTTCATCTTCAATGTTCAACTCTTTAATCAAACAAAACGGCGCAAAACTCATTGCCATTCTATGATCCTGATACGTTTTAATAAAAATATTTTCCTGTGGACTTTTAAAACTTACTGATCGTATTGTAGAGTCTGAGATTTCAGTTTCTACACCCAGTTTTTTTAATTCGTTGTGTAACGCTGAAAGACGGTCAGTTTCTTTTACTTTTAGAGTTCCCAAACCTGAAATTTCAAAAGGAATTTTCAAAGCTGAAGCTGTTACGCAAAGTGTCTGAGCAATATCCGGGCAATTGTTCATATCCAAAATAATCTTTTTTGGTAACTGAAAATCTTCAATTGGCTGAATGGTTAATTGATGTTCTTTTTTTGTAAAAGCTGTTTTAATTCCAAAAAAATCTTTGTAAATTTTTGCAATTGCAGAATCTCCCTGCGTTGATTCTTTATTGAAGCTTTTTAAATGAATAATTTCTCTTCCAATGGCTGCAAACGAATAGAAATAAGATGCAGAACTCCAATCGCTTTCCACTTCGTAATAGATGGTTGATGAATGATTATTGATGAATGATTCAACTTTAATAGTGTTTCCAACGAAGCTGTTTTTAATTCCGAATTTGGTTAAAACATCCAAAGTCATTTCGATATAGGATCTTGAAGTCACTTCGCCAACTAAATTAATTTCCAAACCGTTTTCCAGTTTTCCCGCAATCAGCAAAAGAGACGTGATAAACTGGCTCGAAATATTGGCAGGAACGTCTACTTTGGATTGAATTATTTTTCTACCCGTAATTTTCAAAGGCGGAAAACCTTCATTTTCCAGATACTCAATTTCTGCACCGAGACTTTTCAGGGCGGTAACCAAATTCTTAATGGGTCTCTCTTTCATTCTTCCTGATCCGGTAAGAATTGTTGCTTTTCCTTCCTGAATAGAGAAATAGGAAGTCAAAAAACGCATTGCTGTTCCTGCATGGTGAATGTCAATGGTTTCAGATTCCGAAGACAATGCTTTTTTAAGCAATTGTGTATCCTGAGAATTGGATAAATTTCCGATTTTTATGTTTGAGAATAAACTTTCCAAAATCAACAAACGATTCGAAATACTTTTCGAACCGCTTATTTGTATGGTTTGATTTCTTTGTAATTTTGATTTTTCTAGCTTCTTCATTGTTCCCCCTTATTTAAAAAAGATTTGAATATTTATAACCTATAATTCATCATTGTTCACTACTTCAATTTTTCATTATTCTGATGACGATCCTTATCCCGATCAGTCTTCAAATTCATTTTTTTATCAAAAGCTTCCTGTAAATTGACTCCGGTTTGATTGGCTAAACATAAAGTAACGAATAAAACATCTGCCAATTCTTCACCCAAATCTTTGCTTTTATCGCTTTCCTTTTCGCTTTGTTCACCATATCTTCTTGCAATAATTCTTGCCACTTCCCCCACTTCTTCGGTGAGCATTGCCATATTGGTAAGTTCGTTAAAATAGCGGACACCAATAGTTTTTATCCATTCATCAACTTGCTGTTGAAGGCTTGTAATTTCCATATTTGAAAAACGGACGTAAAAGTTAAATTAAATTTTATTAAAAAATCTATTGATAAGCTCCCAATGTTGGATTGGATGTTCTTGAAACACCTACAATATCCGTAGGAACTGTTCCTGCTATCGTCACATTACCTTTATTTTTTGCAGGTGAATCATTTTTTACCCGAAGATTCATTTGTGCCGCAAAATAATTGACGAATTTAGGATCCTCATTTTTGTAACTTTGAATAATGCTGTTGGTTGGATTGTTATCAAACATAAATCCCGCACCTGACAAGCCTGAATATTTAATTAAAGAATTTTGAATTAAATATTGAAACTGCTGACCGTTAATTGCTTCAAAATTCACCGAATCTCCCTGGTCAGAATACACAATACTGTTGAGAATATTCAAGTTCTGAAGAGCTCCAAAAACAATTTGTCCGTTTTCGTTTTTCCATTCATTGGTTGCAAAAATTCCCATTCTGTTCCGATTGAATAACACCTGAGAATAATTAGCTATAGTCACATGAGTATAAGAGTGATTTCCTCCTCTGAATATCCCAATCGCAGATTCTCCGCAGTTATTCATTACCAGATTATTTGCATTTACAGTACAGCCTACCGCATAAATCCCATATTCCTGAAAGGTATGAATAAATGAATTTCTGATATTGGCGTTTACTTGTTTCATCTCCAGACCTGTAGTTCCACCAAAAAGTCTTGCATGGTTCATGTTGAGCGTAGAACCTTCTTCCATTTTTATAGACTTCCAGTTTCTTGGAATTGTGTCATAATACGTATCATTTCTGTCACCACGAAGAATAACCTGATTATCTAATGTTCCGTTGATATTGAGAATTGCTCCCTGCGAAACCTTCATGCCGCTGTTTTTATGGAAATAAACTTTTGTTCCCGGTTCAATGCTTAAATTGATATTTTGGTCAACCGTTAAATTCCCATAGATAATTTTAGCCTTGTTGTTAGTCCAGGTGGTATGATTGGTAATTACATTAGGGTTTGACGGTGTCTGTATAAAAAATTCGGCATCCTGCACTACAGAAAATAAAGTAACATGCTGCTGCCCTACTCCTGTCGTAAACAAAATTCTGTCTTCCGCAATTGCTTCTGGTCCTGTAGCCTGAGGCGCAATTTCTACATATATATACATGCTGTCTTTTTTTCTCAAAGGAACATTTTGAAAATCATGCCCTGCCTTTCCGTCCACATTGATTCTGTATAAAGATGACGCACCTTTTTCCAGATGAATTCTCGGGATCATTACATCTTTGTCTTCATTATTAAAAACTTTTACAGCGTAGGTTTCGGATCTCACCTGATGATAAACCGTGTCACAAAAAACAGTGTCTCTGGAAAATCTAAGTTCCTGTGAAGGAGCATCGAAACTGATGTCATCCTGATTACACGAAACAGCAAAAATTAACATCAATACAGATAAAAAAAGTAATGATTTATATTTCATAAGTAGATATTTATTGTTTATGAGTCATTTAAACACTGCCAAAATGTAAATATTAAGCAGTCACAACGGCTCCATTTAATTAAATTTATATAAGTTTCAAATTTAACGAAAATACTTCAATATTCTTATGCCTGAAAAAATCTTAACTCAGTATTTGTATATAATAAAAATATTTGTATTTTTGCAACCTAAAATTTAGCAGAGAAATATCCATTACTATTTCGAAAGCAAAGTTTAATTTTTTAAATTATAAAAGTTTACACATGAAAAACGGAATTCACCCAGAAAATTATAGACTTGTTGTTTTCAAAGATATGAGTAACGACGAAATGTTTCTTTGCAAGTCTACAGCAGATACTAAAGACACTATTGAGTTTGAAGGTCAGGAGTACCCATTGATCAAAATGGAAATCTCTTCTACTTCTCACCCTTTCTACACAGGAAAAACTAAATTGGTTGATACTGCAGGTAGAGTAGATAAGTTCATGAACAAATACAAAAAATTCGCTAAGTAATTTTTTGTTCTTACAATATTTAAAAGTCTTTCGGTTTCCGGAAGACTTTTTTTTATAGCCGGATTGAAAATTTAGTTTAAGTATTTGTATTTTTGCTTTTAGCTAGAAACTAAAGCTAAACTGATTATTGAATAGAAATGATCAACTTTTCATACTCTAACCTCTAACCTCTAATAAAATGCAGCTTGTATTCTCCGATGCACAATATTGGGAAGATTTTCTTCCGCTTACATTTACCCGTCCTGTTGCAGAAATGCGCTGCGGAATTCTTACTTTTTCCGAAAGATGGCAAAAAATTTTAAGTTCTGATGAAATCTCCTGGTTTACAGAATTGTATCTTCAGCAGAAATTCAGAGAACCTGAAAAAAAGGAAAGCCTATTTCTAGTTCCTAATTTTTTACCGACAGAAACGGTAATTCAACAAATTATAAATCTGAAACAGGGCGAAGCTTTGGTGTATGAAGATGAGTTGGTCGCCGCGAAAATTAATATGGAAGGCTTTTCATTAAACCAGATCGAAAAAATGACGGATATTAAAGAAAAACTCATATTCTTTAAAAAGCCAACCGATCTTTTCAGCTATAACAAAGAAGCCATTGATTTTGATTTCGAATTATTAACGAAAGGAAAAACGTCTCAGGAATTATCTTCCACCAACGGATTTTTAGGTAAAAAAGAAGATTTGTTCATCGAAGAAGGTGCTGAAGTTGAATTTTCAACCATCAATACCAAAACCGGAAAAATTTATATCGGAAAAAATGCAGAAGTGATGGAAGGCTGTAATCTCCGTGGTCCGATTGCGCTTTGTGAAGGTTCAAAATTTAATTTAGGAGCTAAAATTTACGGTGCAACAACGGTTGGCCCGCATTCTAAAGTCGGTGGCGAAGTGAGCAACATCATTATTTTTGGATATTCCAATAAAGGTCACGATGGTTTTGTTGGAAATTCTGTCATCGGCGAGTGGTGCAATTTGGGAGCAGATACCAATTCTTCCAACCTTAAAAACAATTACGGTAACGTAAAATTGTGGAACTACAGAACGAAAGATTTTCAGGATACCGGTTTGCAGTTTGCAGGCTTAATTATGGGAGACCATTCTAAGACCGCGATCAACACCCAGCTAAATACCGGAACAGTCATTGGGGTGGCTTCCAATATTTTCAGAGAAGGTTTCCCTCCGAATCTGATTGAAAATTTTTCCTGGGGTGGGTTAAAAGATGATGAACGTTTCAAACTTGATAAAGCTTACGAAGTTGCTGAAAAGGTAATGGCAAGAAGAAAAATGCCGTTAACAGACGAAGATAAAAGCATTTTGAAACATATTTTTGAGAATTATTAATACCATATTTAGAGATATCTAAACCATTAAAATGATTTTACCGGTTAAGTTTTTTAAGAAAGCATCTAAAAATATTACGAACAGACTTCTCCAAATGAAGCTTAACTTAAAATATGTAAAATTATCAAACACTTTAATGGTTAATAATTATTTCGTTATTCAAATAAACTAAAACTTCAATCTTTTGAAGTTTTTTTATTTTTAGTGTAATAAATTCTTAATTCCGGTTGTCTTATTAATAGAAACAAAACTTATGACTCAGGAAACTTTCAGGAATACGGTATTTATTCTCAGTGATGATATGTTCCGTTTTGCGAAAAGATTTGTCCTGAGCAGCGATGAAGCCGAAGATATCGTACAGGATCTGATGATCAAATTCTGGCAGAAAAAAGACGAGCTGGAACAGTTTGGAAATTTAAAATCCTATGCTTTAAAATCAGTCAGAAATGAATGTCTGAACCGTCTAAAGCACCATGATGTAAAATTGGGTTTTGCAGATCTGCAGCTTTATCGTTCAGAACTATATAACATGGAAGTCAATAATCTGAAAGAACAGATTGTGGGATTCATCAATCAGCTTCCCGAAAAGCAAAAGATGGTCATCCATCTGAAAGACGTAGAAGAGTACGAGGTGTCTGAAATTTCTGAAATACTGGAAATGGAAGAAAACGCAGTAAGAGTCAATCTGATGCGGGCAAGACAAAAAGTAAAAGAACAAATCACTCAACTGATGAGCTATGAGCAAAGACAAATTTCAAGATAAATATAATGAAGTCTTCCAAAATCTGAAGGAAGATAAGATGAACTGGGATTTTGATGATTTTCTCAAAAAAGCAGAAGGTAAGGAAGAAACAAAGTCTTCAGCAGAAATTCCTGTTATTCCGATTAAAAACAGCAAACCTTCATTCCCAAAATGGTTCTGGATGGCTGCAAGTGCGATTATTGTATTCGGATTGGCTTTTATTTTTAATTTCAATCAAAACAAAATCACCGATAAAGAAAATTTTGTTAAAAATGAGGTTTTAAAACAGAAAAACGAATTTATTGCAGAAAATCATAATCATGATTCACAGGTTGCCGTTCATATTACCGATTCTGCTTCCGGCGCAAAAAAAGATTCCATTTTTCAGGAAAATGCAATAGCCGAAAATGATGTACTGGATGAACTTTTATCCAAAAAAAGCAGAATTAAAAAAGAAAGAAAACCAAAATACGTTTACAATAATTCTCAAAGAAACCTAGCAGATTCTCTGGGATATAAAGATTCTTATGTAATTGTGAACGGAAAAAGGATTGATAATGTAGAAGAAGCAATCAACGTAACCAAATATTCATTTCAGGTGATGGCAACGAATGTGAATCAGGCTCTGAAACCTAAAGTGATGGATAATGTAGAATAGATTATTAACAATAAGATTATGCAACTGATCAGGCTTATAATCAATTAAATTTAAGAAACCCCCATGAAAAAAATATTTTTTATACTCACCCTTTTTATAACAGCTTTTGGAAATTATTCTGCACAGACAGAAAAGCTTGATAAATTTTTCGATTCGTTTGAAAATAAAAGCGGCGTAACCTCTATCAACATCAAAAAACCTATGTTTGACCTGTTGGATAGAATTGATATAAGCAACGAATATATCGGAAAAATAAAACCAATCATGCGTGATGTAAATGGTTTGAAGCTTCTGGTGTTTTCCAAAATTACTTTTCCGGATGATCTGAAATCTGAAAACCAGGGGCAGATAAAAATGAACCAGGAAAAAAGTGAGAGAGTAGCAAAACTTTTGAAAGATCTGAAACTGAATGAATTGATGTCTATCAAAAATGATGATGTTCAGATGAAATTTTTGGCAGAAAATGCTAAAGACGGCATTCTTGAAAATCTGATCTTTAATGTGGATTCAAAAGATGAGATTGCCATTTTTATCCTTAATGGAAAAATGAAAATGGATGATGTGAATAATATTATTAATTCAACAGAAATAAAAACTACTTCTGCAAAAAACTCATCCAGAAACAGTTTTAATTCAGAAAATACTTCATCTTATCTTAACGGAGAAAACAGAAATGTAGGTGAGTTTTCTAAAATTGACGTTAGCATGGGAGTGAATGTAAATTATAAACAGGAAAATGCAACCAGTATAAAAGTTTTGGCAGATGCAGACAAATTACAATATGTCATTACAAAAAATGAAAACGGAGTTTTAAAAATTTATATTGATAACAAGGGTGTGAAAAATCTGAGATTTAAAAATCTGACAGTAAATGTTTCATCTCCAGAAATGAATTCTATTGAAACTTCTTCAGGCGCATCATTTACTGCAGTAAATACGGTAAGAGAAAACAATCTGGAAGTTAATGCTTCATCCGGCTCAAACATCAAGGGAAAATTTGATACAGATAATGCCAACTTTGATATTAATTCAGGTTCTCGTGTGAAGGTTGATCTAACAGCACAGAAATTAGTTTTAAAAAATTCGAGTGGTGCAAGCTCTGCTTTTGAAGGAATGGCAAAAACAGCATTTATAGATTTGAGCAGCGGAGCATCATGTAAAGCTGATGGATTAATAATCAACACAGCTCAGGCTGAATCAACTTCCGGAGCAAGCCTTTCTTTACACGTAAAAGATAAATTAAAGATAAGGGCATCTTCCGGAGGATCAGTAAGACTAAAAGGAAACCCTGAAATGGAAGCAAAAGTGGATAAAGTTTCCGGCGGAAGTTTGAGCAAAATAAATTAAAATCAATTGCCATGAAAATCTTAAAAAACATTTTTCTCTTTTGCTGCACTTTTTTCCTTCTACAATCATGTATTGTTTCTGATAAGCCAGATATTGCATTCTTTTCTGGTGATAATGATTTTGAAAATGCAAGATTTACAAGTTTTAATGTTCCGCTGTTTTTAGCGAAGCCTTACATTAAAAGAGCTTTGAGAGAAGACGGAGAAAGTGAAGCTGCGATAAATATGGTAAAAAAAGTTTCCAAAATTAAAGTAATGACCGTTGAAAACGGAAGCCAGAAACTGTTTAATGATTATACAAATTACCTTAATTCTAATCATTATGAAGACTGGGCAACAATAAAACACAATGGGGATAACGTCAATATAAGAGTTAAGCAGAATGGTGATATGATCAAAAATATGCTGATTTCAGTAAATTCAAAAAAAGAAATGGCATTTGTAGAGATTAAAGGCAATTTTTCAGTAGATGATATTTCCAGAATGATCAATTCATTTGAAGACCGGTAATCCATATTTAGCTATATTAATTTTGTAAAGTCACTATTTTTAGTGGCTTTTTAATTTATAGCATGAATTATTAATTTTTATTTAAACTATTACTGCTGATTTTCGTATCTCATCTAAAAGCCTTAATTTTGCAAGAAAGTAAAGATGTCTATTCATAACAAAATTGTAGAGACAGCCATCACTTTCGATGACGTGCTTCTAGTTCCTTCTTATTCTGAAGTTTTACCAAATCAGGTTTCCCTAAAATCCCGACTTACCGATAAAATCACGCTGAATGTACCTATAGTCTCCGCTGCGATGGATACTGTAACTGAAGCTGACTTGGCAATTGCTCTGGCAAGAGTGGGAGGTTTGGGCTTCATCCACAAAAATATGACTATTGAAGAACAGGCGGCTCAGGTAAACCGTGTAAAACGTTCTGAAAACGGAATGATTTCAGATCCCGTAACACTTTCAAAAGATCATACTTTGGCTCAGGCTAAAGAAACAATGGCAAAATATAAAATCTCTGGTCTTCCTGTTGTAGATTCTGATAATGTTTTGATTGGAATAATCACCAACAGGGACGTAAAATATCAGGAAAATCTTGATATGAAAGTTGAAGAGATTATGACTAAAACTAATCTGATCACTTCTGATAAAAATACCAATCTGGAAAAGGCCAAAGAAATTCTTCTTAAAAACAGAGTTGAAAAACTTCCTATTGTTGATAAAGAGAATAAGCTTGTTGGGTTGATTACTATTAAAGATATTGATAACCAGCTTGAATATCCAAACGCAAACAAAGATGAAAACGGACGACTTATTGTAGGAGCCGGAGTTGGAGTTGGTGAAGATACAATGGACAGAATTGCTGCATTGGTGAAAGCCGGAGTAGATATTGTTGCTATTGATTCTGCACACGGACATTCTAAAGGTGTTTTAGATAAAATTTCAGAAATCAGAAAAGCATATCCGGATTTAGATCTGGTTGGCGGAAATATTGTAACGGCAGATGCTGCAAAAGATTTAATCAATGCAGGCGCAAACGTACTTAAAGTAGGTGTAGGACCGGGTTCTATCTGTACAACAAGAGTTGTTGCAGGTGTTGGAGTTCCGCAGTTATCAGCAATTTACAATGTTTATGAATATGCTCAATCTAAAAATGTTACGGTAATTGCAGATGGCGGTGTTAAGCTTTCCGGCGATATCGTGAAAGCAATTGCAAGCGGTGCAGGAGCTGTAATGGTAGGTTCGCTTTTAGCAGGAACTGATGAATCTCCTGGTGAAGAAATTATTTATCAGGGAAGAAAATTTAAAGCTTACCAGGGAATGGGAAGTCTTTCTGCAATGAAAAGAGGTGGTAAAGAAAGATATTTCCAAAGTGAGGCGAAAAAATTCGTTCCTGAAGGTATTGAAGGTAGAGTTCCACACAAAGGAAAGCTGGAAGACGTTATTTTCCAGTTAACAGGAGGTCTTAGAGCCGGAATGGGCTACTGCGGAGCAAAAGATATTGAAGCTTTACAAACCGAAACCAAAATGGTAATGATTACCGGAAGCGGATTGAAAGAATCTCATCCTCATGATGTTATTATCACATCAGAAGCTCCGAATTATTCTTTATAATTAAGAAAATCTATATAATAAAATTCGGCGGTCGCTATGCAACCGCCGAATTTTTTGTTACTTTACTCTCTTGTAGTTAAATCTTACTTTAATTACACGATTCAAAAACTGACCTTTAGATCTTGCCTCCTTGAACTTTTCCGAAATATCAAAAGGAACATTCAGATAATCATATATTGCTCCCGACTGATAAATTACTCTTAATATTTCAGTTTCAGGAAAATAAATATAATTATTGACAACACTTGAAGGCATATTACAGGAAATCAAAAAACATTCCTATCAATACTATCGTTAGTTTTTCAAAAATTATGGCTATTTACTCATCCAGTTTTCTCTTGAAATCATCAATTCTGAAATCAGTTAATGCATTGCCTTTTTCAACTCTTTCTTTAGAATACAATCTGAAATCATTTTCAGTTTTTTCTAAAAGATAATCATAGGGTCCTACATAAGAAATCAATTTAATCAAAACAGGAGAAATCTCAAGGCAAATAAACAAACCCATAATAAATGCAGCTGCAGTTGCTATAATCGCAGAATTCTCACCAAGTTCATCCAATGCTTGCAGTCTTGCTGCAAAACCATTATACTTATCCTCAAAAGTTTCGGTAGATTTTCGTTCAGTTTCGAGATTGGTGTACACTTTAGAAATTTCTTTATCCAGATATTCCAACCTTGGAGCCATTTGCTTCTGATAATTTTCCAGATCTTTTCTTCTCTGTTCTTTTAGTTCCTGTTTCCTTTTTGCATTGGGACCAAATCCTTCCTTTCCACTTGTCAAGTTTGACTGTTTACCTAAAATCTCTTTTTCAAGCTCTACAGCTGCCGAATCATATGACTTCTGATATTGAGTAATTTTTAAGGTAATCTGTTTTTTTTCAGTCTCAAAAGGTCCGCTTTGTTGAAGAATTCTGCCATTCATTTGAGATTGCAGATCTTTTTTATTTCGTTGAATAATTGTATTAAGTTGTTTATTAACTTCTTTTTCAAAGATTTTAAGCTCTAAAGGTTTAGATATAATAATTCCTAAAAATGTAGCCAAGATTAATCTAGGAATGGACATTAAAATCTGATTCCACCACGTTCCTGTTTTTTTTATCGAAGAAACAATATATCTGTCAAGATTAAAGATCATTAATCCCCAAAGAATACCAAATCCGATAGTAGCCCAAATATCATCAAAAATTGTGAACATAGCATAAGCAGCCGATAATGTAGCAAAGACTGCAGTAAAAAGTACAATTCCTCCTATTCCGGCAAATTTATTCCATTCACTTGGTGTTTTTTTTATGATGTGAATATTTGCACCTGAACAAATCAGAAGAAATTTTTGAAACCAGTTAATCGCATAGTTGTTATCTTGTATAGTTGATATGTTTTTTTTCATTTTTAAATTTTATACAAAATTAGTATTTATAATGATAACTTTGTTACAAATATTAATAGGTTTAACAAAGTAACTTTTATTTATATAGAATCAAAAACATTTTTGGCTTAATTTATGTTGAATACCATAAGATTAATCAATTAAATATTATATATGAAAAATTATCTTACCATCTCACTTACCATCACTACATTATTACTCTCCTCTTGCAATAAAGAAAACAAGATAGAAACAGAACTAAAAGAAGCTGCAGCAAGCATGAATAAAATTACACCGCAATTACTTAGTGAAGGAGTCAGATTAGATAGTGTCTCAGTACATAACAATACCACTCTTCAGTATAATTATACCTTAACAGACGATAGTAAAGACAATCTGACACCTGATGAAATTAATGATTATAAAATTGCGGCTAAAGAAGAAGCATTGAAAAGCATACAGAACTCTCCGGATATGAAAAACTTTCGAGATAAAAATGTTACATTGAAATATATGTATTATGATAAAAATGGAAAATCAACAACAGATTTTTCTGTGACCCCTTCAGAATATAAATAATTGTTAATACACCACTATTATGTTCTTTAAATATATCCGCTTTGTCATCAAGGCGGTTTTTTATTGGGATTAATACTGTTTTAGAGTGTTTATACTACTTGATTAAAGAATGTAATTTCAGATAAATCTTAGCTACAGAAAACGTCCAATAATATTACGTAATTTGATTGTGATTAAAAAGTTTTCCATTAATTTTAAATTAGCTTCTTAAACTTCATTAAATATTGGTATAAACTTTTGGAAG
>WPCJ01118393.1_pt1 | contig 36033 bp, 36 predicted proteins | sample 5399831 | NCBI WGS metagenome assembly WPCJ01 (sample SAMN12869470, study PRJNA574797) | sludge metagenome | isolation source: wastewater treatment of pH10 | place: China:Beijing | collected 2019-05-20 | reverse complement strand
TCGACCGCAGGCGGCCGGGCCAGTCGCGCTTCGTCACCCAGCGGCGCGAGCCGGACGAGGTCAAGCTCCTGTCGGGGTTCGTTACCGAGGAGGACGGCGTCACGCTGGTGACGACCGGCACGCCGGTCTCGATGCTGATCGAGAACACCGACCAGCGCTCGAAAGATTATGGCGAGATCGCCCGGCAATACCGCCCCGGCCATGCCGACTACGCCTATGACGTCAAATATGGCCTGCGCGACCATCGCGGCGGCGGCCGTTCCTCGGCCCGCGAGACGGCCGCCCGCGTCGCCGCCGGTGCGCTGGCGCGCAAGGTGGTGCCGGGCCTCGTGGTGCGCGGCGCGCTGGTTTCCATGGGCGTGAAGGACATCGACCGCGCCAACTGGGACTGGGACTTCGTGCGGAACGGGGAAAACCCGTTCTTCACGCCCGATCCGGCCTCGGTGCCGGTTTTCAGCGCCTATCTGGACGACATCCGCAAGGCCGGTTCCTCGGTGGGCGCCGTGGTCGAGATCGTGGCCGAAGGCGTGCCGGCAGGGCTCGGCGCGCCGCTTTACGGCAAGCTCGACCAGGACATCGCCGGCAACCTGATGTCGATCAACGCCGTCAAGGGCGTGGAGATCGGCAACGGCTTCGAGGCCGCCCGCATCACCGGCGAGGAAAATGCCGACGAGATGCGCATGGGCAATGACGGTCGGCCGCGTTTCCTCTCCAACAAGGCCGGCGGCGTTCTCGGCGGTATCTCGACCGGCGAGCCGGTCGTCGCACGCTTCGCGGTGAAGCCGACCTCCTCGATCCTGACGCCGCGCCTCTCCATCGACAAGGACGGCGCCGAGGTGGAAGTGCGCACCAAGGGCCGCCACGACCCCTGCGTCGGCATCCGGGCCGTGCCGGTGGGCGAGGCCATGGTTGCCTGCGCCATAGCCGATCATTATCTGCGCCACAGGGGGCAGACTGGGAAGGCAATAGGGCAGTAAGGCAGTATGTCGGACACTTGCCCGCTTTCATCCAAAGCCCTATTCCCTTACTGCCTTACTGCCTTACTGCCTTACTGCCTTGCGAGCGAAGCGAGCCTCCCATGTACGACCAGAAGAAGATCGTCGAAGCCATCCGCGCCTTCGAGCGCGGCGAGATCGTCGTCGTCATGGACGATGACGGGCGCGAGAACGAGGGCGACCTGATCGTCGCGGCCGTGCATTGCACGCCGGAGAAGATGGCCTTCATCGTGCGCCATACCTCCGGCATCGTCTGCACGCCCATGCTGCGCGACGATGCGCGCCGGCTGAACCTGGCGCCGATGGTGGCCGACAACGATTCCGCCCACACCACCGCCTTCACCGTCAGCGTCGATTTCAAGCACGGCACCACCACCGGCATCTCGGCCGACGACCGCACACTGACGGTGCGCAACCTCGCCAACGGCAATGTCGGCCCGTCCGATTTCGTGCGCCCCGGCCACATCTTCCCGCTCATCGCCCGCGAGGGCGGCGTGCTGATGCGCTCCGGCCATACCGAGGCGGCTGTCGACCTGTGCAAGCTTGCCGGCCTGCCGCCGGTCGGCGTCATTTCAGAACTGGTCAACGACGACGGCACCGTGATGCGCGGGCCGCAGGTGCAGGCTTTCGCCGAGGAAAACGGCCTGAAGCAGGTGTCGGTCGCCGATCTCATCGCCTATCGCCAGCGGCAGGAAACGCTGGTCGAGCGCGTCGCCTGCACCGATGTCGAGACGCCCGGCGGCAAGGCCAGGCTCTATGCCTACACGCTGCCCTGGGACCCGATGCAGCATCTGGCCCTCGTCTTCGGCGATATCCGCGACGGCGAGGAGGTGCCGGTGCGCCTGCATCCGGAAAATGTCGTGGCGGATGTGTTCGGAACCAGCCACCGGCTGGACGGCATCATGAGCACGATGGGCGAGCAGAAGCGCGGCGTCATCGTCTATCTGCGCGAGGGCTCGGTCGGCGTGGCGCATCATGAAAGCCGGCGCCGGGGCGGGGAGAGCGAGGATCATGAGGAGGCCCGCCGCCGCGAGAACGAGTGGCGCGAGATCGGGCTCGGCGCCCAGATCCTCAAGGATCTCGGCATTTCGTCCATCAACCTCATCGCCTCGCGCGAGCGCCACTATATCGGGCTGGAAGGCTTCGGCATCCGTATCGTCTCGACTGAAATCCGGTAGAGGAAGCAGATCCCGGACAGCTTCGCCGGGATCCGCCAGATTTGACGGCGGGTCACTCCGCCGGTTGTGCCAGGGCCTCGCGCGGCATCTCCTGCCGGCCTCCGGCGAGGCTCCTCTGGCCCAGAAGCACGGTCAGCAGCGATGCGAAGCCGGCCACGACCGACACCCAGAAGCCGCTGCGCGCGCCGAACGCGTCGACGACCCAGCCGGCCGCGAACGCTCCGAGCGCCATGCCGATGCCGATGCCCGTCATCACCCAAGTGATTCCTTCGGTCAGCATCGATTCGGGCACGCGACGCTCGATCAGGCCGAAGGCGGTGATGAAGGTCGGCGAGATCGCAAGCCCGCTTATGAATACGGTCACGGCCAGCAGCAGCACCGTGTCGGCGAACAGCAGCGGCACTGTCGTCAAGGCGATGGCGGCCACCGATATGACGAGCCGGCGGGGCAGCGGCATGGTCAGGTTGAGGGCTCCCACGATCAGGCCGAGGATGAACGAGCCGAGGGCATAGACGCCGATCACGAGGCTGGCGGCACCCGGCTGGCCGAGTTCCTTGGTCATCGCGACCGTGCTTACCTCCGCTGTGGCGAAAATGACGCCGACGAATATCAGGGCAAGGGTGATGATCTGGACCGGACGGAAGCGGATGGCCGAACCTCCGGAACCGTTCGCCGATTGCCGCAGGCGCGGCTCCGTCGAACGTTGCAGGATGAATGCCGCCGTACCAGCGGCCAGGAACAGCGTGCTTGCCAGCATCCCCGCTTCGGGAAACAGGGCCACGCTCAGGCCCACCGACAGCGATGCGCCTGCAATATAGACCAGCTCGTCCGCTACGGATTCGAAGGCGAAGGCCGTATACAGTTCGGGCCTGTCCCGGAAAATCTCGGTCCACCGCGCCCGCACCATTGCCGGTATGCTGGGCATCGCCGCGGCCAGCAGCGCCGACACGAACAGCGTCCACACCGGCCAATCCTGATTGGCCGCCACGATCAGCAGGACGAAGGCGATCACGGAAACCGCCGTGGCCGGCGCGACCACCGCCGTCTGGCCGGCGCGGTCGACCAGTCGCGAGATCTGCGGCGCCAGAAAGGCGTTCGTCAGCGCATAGGTCGCGGAGACGGCTCCGGCCAGCCAGTATTCGCCGTGGGTCTGCGACAGCATGGCCACGATGCCGATTGGCGCCATGGCGATAGGCAGGCGCGCGATGAAGCCGGCAGCGGCAAAGCCTTTTGCGCCGGGCGCGCGGAATATCTCGCGATAGGGGTTGGACATCTGGAAGACTCCTCGACATTTTGCGGAGCGCCACTTACATGTTCTTGCATACGTGGCGTATGTGATTTCAGATAAAGACATACGCGCCGTATGTCAATTGGCATACGTTACGTATGTGAATGGATGAGGAAGAATGCACAGACCACGCTCGGAGATGATCGCTGAGACCCGCGCCAAGCTGATCACTGCCGCCCGCAAGGCGTTCGGCGAAAAGGGCTATGCCGGGGCGTCGATGGACGACTTCACGGCCGAGGCCGGACTGACCCGCGGCGCCCTCTACCATCACTTCGGCGACAAGAAGGGCCTATTGCTCGCCGTCATTACCGAGATCGATGCCGAAATGACGGAGCGGCTGGCCGTTATCTCGGGCAGGGCGGCGAGCCGCTGGCAGCGCTTCGTGGACCAGAACGTCAATTACCTGAAGATGGCGCTGGAGCCGGAGATACAGCGCATCGTGCTCCGGGACGGGCCTTCCGTGCTGGGCGACCCCTCGGCCTGGCCGACTGCGCTGAACTGCGTGGAGGTGATCTCCTCCAGCATCAAGGCGCTTCAGGAGGAGGGCATCGTGCGCCAGATGGATCCGGAAGCGGCAGCCCGGCTGGTCACCGGCGCCTCCACATACGCGGCCCAATGGATTGCCAACGCACCCGATCCCGCAGCCACCGCCGAGAAGGCGGTTGCGGCTTTCAAGACGATTCTGAATGGATTGCTGGTCAGCCCGGCGGCGACCGATCCCGACTGTTGACGGAGCGCTGCACTGCGGTTTCCGGCATGGCCAAATGTCGTGCGTGAGCTTATATCAGGTCGAATGACGACCCGTCTCTATACCCATCCGATCTATCTGGAGCATTTGACGCCGCCCGGGCATCCGGAGCGGCCCGACCGGCTGCGCGCCATCGAGCGGGTGCTGATGGAGGAGCCGTTCGACGGGCTCGACCGGGTCGAGGCGCCGCAAGGCGACGAGGCGACGATACTCTACGCGCACCCGCAAGACTATGTGGAGCGCATCCGCGCCGCGGTGCCGGCGGAGGGCATCGGCCATATCGATGGCGACACCGTGCTGAGCCCGAAGAGCTGGCAGGCGGTCATGGCGGCGATCGGCGCGGCCAATGCCGCGGTGGACGATGTGTTCGAGGAACGGGCGGACAATGTCTTCGTGGCCTCGCGCCCGCCCGGCCACCATGCCGAGAAGACGAGGGCCATGGGCTTTTGCCTGTTCAACCACGCGGCGATCGCAGCCCGCCATGCCCAGAAGAGGCACGGCGCCGAGCGGGTCGCCATCGTCGACTGGGACGTGCACCACGGCAACGGCACGCAGGACATCTTCTGGGACGATCCCACGGTGCTCTACTGCTCGACGCACCAGCTGCCGCTGTTTCCGGGCACCGGCTCGCGCAACGAGACCGGCGGCATGGGCAATGTCGTCAACGTGCCGCTGTCTCCCGGCTCCGGCTCGGCGGCGTTCCGCGAGGCCTTCGGCACCCGTATCCTGCCCCGGCTGGACGATTTCAGGCCCGATCTCATCATCATCTCGGCCGGTTTCGATGCCCACCGCCGCGATCCGCTGGCGGACATCAACCTGGACGAGGAAGATTTCGACTGGGCGACGGGCTATCTGCTGGAACGCGCCGGCCGCCATTGCGAGAACCGTCTCGTGAGCCTGCTGGAAGGCGGCTACGATCTGCAAGGATTGGCGTTTTCGGTCGCGGCCCATGTCGGCCGCCTGATGAAGGGATGAACTTATGGATGCTTCGGCCAACGAAGACGTGAAGTCGATGAGCTTCGAGCAGGCGCTGGACGCGCTGGAGAAGATCGTCGAGGACCTGGAGCGCGGCGAGGTGCCGCTCGACCAGTCGATCCGCATCTACGAGCGTGGCGAGGCGCTGAAGGCCCATTGCGACCGACTGCTGAAGGCGGCCGAGGACAAGGTGGAGAAGATTCGGCTTGCCCGCGACGGCAAGCCCGCCGGGACCGAGCCGCTGGACGGGGAATAGGCCAGGTCGGGGGTGGGTTGCGGTAAATTGAACGGTCCGTAGCCTTCCAGCCGCTTTCCGTTCGTCGGGTCGGGGCCTAGATTGCGGGTTCGAACCCCAATCCTGGAGGCCGGCAATGAGCTTCTTTCCCGGAAACGACCCCAATGTCGGCGATGCTTTCGCCTGCGACCAGATCGAACTCATGGTCATCCCGAATGCCCGCGACATCGACGGGTTCCAGGTGCGGCGCGCCTTGCCGACCGCCCGCCGGCGGCTGGTCGGCCCCTTCATCTTCTTCGACCGCATGGGCCCCGCCATATTGAGGGCGGGCGAGGCGCTGGACGTGCGGCCCCATCCCCATATCGGCCTTTCCACCGTCACCTATCTGTTCGACGGCAAGATCAGGCACCGCGATTCGCTCGGCACCGAAATGGTGATCGAGCCGGGTGACGTGAACCTGATGACGGCCGGGCGCGGCATCGTCCATTCGGAGCGCACGCCGGAGGAACTGCGCGGTGCGCCGATGTCGGTGTCGGGCCTCCAGACCTGGCTCGCCCTGCCGGACGACAAGGAAGAGGTCGAGCCCCTGTTCGATCACACGGTGAAGGCCGAGCTGCCGCGCTTCGAGGCGGACGGCGTCAAGGGCCGGGTGGTGATCGGCTCCTTCGAGGGCATGCATTCGCCCGTCAAGGTGGCCTCGAAGACGCTTTATGCCGATGTCCGGCTCGAAGCAGGCGCCAGCGTGAGAATACCGCGGGACGCCGAGGAGCGCGCCATCTACACGCTGGACGGCGAGGTTTCCATATCCGGCGACACTTTTCCGGCCGACCGGCTGCTGGTGTTCAAGCCCGGCGACGAGATCGTCGTCTCCTCGGAGCGCGGCGCGCATTTCATGCTGTTCGGCGGCGATTCCCTCGGCTCCAAGCGCTACATCTGGTGGAATTTCGTGTCGTCCTCCAAGGAACGCATCGAGCAGGCCAAGGAGGAATGGCGCACCGGCCGCTTCGACATCGTGCCCGGCGACGAGGAGGAGTTCGTGCCGCTGCCGCAGGGCTGAGAGACGTTTCCAGGCGCGGCCGTTTCACCCTTCGCGACCTCCTGCGCGTTTACATTCCGGCCCTGCCGTCCTATGCCGGCTGCGTGCATCAGCTTCGGGAGGTAGCAGCCGATGAACGCCGGACCCCAGCCGCCGCTTCCTGAGACGCCGCTTCTCGACAAGGTTCGCATTCCGGCGGACCTGCGAAACCTTCCCGAAAGCGCCCTGCCGCAACTGGCCGACGAATTGCGCCGCGAGACCATCGACGTGGTGTCGCGCACCGGGGGGCATCTCGGCGCCGGCCTCGGCGTCATCGAACTGACCGTGGCGCTGCATTATGTGTTCGACACCCCGCGCGACCGGGTGATCTGGGATGTCGGGCACCAGACCTATCCGCACAAGATCCTCACCGGACGCCGCGACCGCATCCGCACGCTGCGGCAGGAGGGCGGGCTTTCCGGTTTCACCAAGCGCGACGAGAGCGAATACGACCCGTTCGGCGCGGCGCATTCCTCCACCTCCATCTCGGCCGGGCTCGGCATGGCGGTGGCGCGCGATCTCGCCGGCGGGCGCAACAACGTCATCGCCGTCATCGGCGACGGCTCCATGTCGGCCGGCATGGCCTATGAGGCGCTGAACAATGCCGGCGCGCTGGGCCCGCGGCTGATCGTCATCCTCAACGACAACGACATGTCGATCGCGCCGCCGCGCGGGGCGATGAGCGCCTATCTGGCGCGGCTGGCTTCTGGGCGCACCTATCAGGGCTTTCGCGAGCTCGGCAAGAAGCTGACCGCCTATCTCGGCAAGCGTGCCGACCGTGCCATCACGCGTGCGGTGGAACATGCGCGCGGCTATGTCACCGGCGGCACGCTGTTCGAGGAGCTGGGTTTCTTCCACATCGGCCCCATCGACGGGCACAATCTGGAGCATCTGGTGCCGGTGCTGAAGAATGTGCGCGACCATGGCGAGGGGCCGGTGCTCATCCATGTGGTGACGCAAAAGGGCAAGGGCTACGCGCCGGCCGAGGCCGCCGCCGACAAGTATCACGGCGTCAACAGGTTCGACGTCATCACCGGCGCGCAGGCCAAGGCCCCCGCCAACGCGCCGGCCTATACGAAAGTGTTCGCCGAAAGCCTGATCCGGGAAGCGCGCGAGGACGAGAAAATCGTCGCCGTCACCGCCGCCATGCCTTCGGGCACCGGGCTCGACCTGTTCGGCGAGGCGTTCCCGAGCCGCACCTTCGACGTGGGCATCGCCGAGCAGCATGCCGTCACCTTCGCTGCGGGCCTTGCCACCGAAGGCTATCGCCCCTTCGCCGCCATCTATTCCACCTTCCTGCAACGCGCCTACGACCAGGTCGTGCACGACGTGGCGATCCAGAAGCTGCCCGTGCGCTTTCCCATCGACCGCGCCGGTTTCGTCGGCGCAGACGGCCCGACCCATTGCGGCGCCTTCGACACGACCTTCCTCGCCTCGCTGCCCGGCTTCGTGGTGATGGCGGCCGCCGACGAGGCGGAGCTGAGGCACATGGTACGCACCGCCGCGGCCTATGACGAGGGGCCGATCTCCTTCCGCTATCCGCGCGGCAACGGCGTCGGCGTCGACATGCCCGAACGCGGCGAGGTGCTGGCCATCGGCAAGGGGCGCATCATGCGGCAGGGCACGCGCGTGGCGCTGCTGTCCTTCGGCACGCGGCTGGCCGATTGCCTTCTGGCCGCCGAGGCGCTGGATGCGGCCGGCCTTTCCACCACCGTGGCCGACGCGCGTTTCGCCAAGCCGCTGGACGAGGACCTCGTGCGCAGGCTTGCGCGCGAGCACGAGATTCTGGTGACGGTGGAGGAGGGCGCCATCGGCGGCTTCGCCGCGCAGGTCCTGCATTTCCTTGCCCATGAAGGGCTTCTGGAAAGCGGCCTGAAAGTGCGCCCGCTGGTGCTGCCGGACGCGTTCACAGATCACGGCAAGCCGGAAAAAATGTATGCCGAGGCCGGGCTCGACTGTTCCGGCATCGTGCGCACCGTCTTTGCAGCACTTGGCCACGTCGAAAGCGTCCAGCGTGCCTGATGTTGGCGCAGCGTTTTTGAATCGATGCGTGAACGGCCTGAATCAATTCCTGCCGTTTGCTTCGTAACCCTCTGTTTACGCTTGTTTTTGGCGTTTCGCTTACCCTCGCTGTTGGTCGAATCTCAACGCCGCGCTGCTAGCTCTGACCCGGGTAAAGGGCATGGTGGCAGTGAAAGCGTTTTTCTACAGTCTGGTGATCCTGATGGCGGCGGCACAGAGCGCTGCCGAATCGCGCCTCGACAGCCGCATCGACGAGGCGGCGCGCGAGATCCTGGCCGCGAAGATGGGGGACCTGCGCGGCGGTTTCAGGCCCGGCGAGGAGCCGCTGCTCGTGTCGCGGGAGACGGCGCTTCAGCAGAAGACGCGCGAACCGCTGAAGGTGCTGCAATATGGCCGCTATCGCGAGGAGGCCCCGGCGGCCCCGCAAAGCACGAAGGCGCGCTGACGGCGCTTGCGTTCGCGTCCGCCTTTCGCCAATGAAGGCGGATGAAGCCCGAAGCACCAGCCAGCCGGCGGCTGCGGCTCGATGAACTGCTCGTCGAGCGCGGCCTGTTCGCCAGCCGATCCCGCGCCCGCGATGCGATCGAGCGCGGAACCGTGCGCGTCGATGGCGAGGCCGCAGCCAAGCCCGGGCGGACTGTCGCCACCGATGCCGCGATAGACATCGACGATCCGGCCCGCACCTATGTCTCGCGCGCGGCGCTCAAGCTGATCGCCGGGCTCGACTGCTTCAGCTTCGATCCGGCCGGCGCGGAGGCGCTCGACATCGGCGCCTCGACGGGCGGCTTCACGCAGGTGCTGCTGGAGCGCGGCGCCGCCCATGTTACGGCGATCGATGTCGGCCATGGCCAGATGCGCGTCGAAATCGCCGCCGATCCGCGCGTGACCTCGATCGAGGGACTGAATGCCCGCGACCTCACCGCAGCTGGTCTCGGTGGCCGCATCCCGGATCTCATCGTCTCCGACGTCAGCTTCATCTCGCTGAAACTTGCCCTGCCGCCGGCGCTGGAACTGGCCGCGCCGGGGGCGAGGGCGGTGCTGCTGGTCAAGCCGCAGTTCGAGGCGGGCAGGGAGGCCATCGGCAAGGGTGGCCTTTTGAAGAACCCGGACGATGCGGAGCGTGTCGCCATGGACTTGCGCGACTGGCTGGATGCGCAGCCGGGCTGGCGCGCTCTCGGCCTCTCCCCATCGCCCATTGAGGGCGGCGACGGCAACCGCGAATTCCTGCTGGGCGGAGTGAAGGATCGATGAGCGTGCGCTTCACCATCGACAGGCTGGGCGCGCAGGGCGACGGCGTGGCCAATACCGAAACCGGGCCGGTGTTCATTCCCTTCACCCTGCCCGGCGAGGTGGTGACCGCCGCCCGCGAGCGTGACCGCGCCACGCTGATGGCGGTGCTCGAAAAATCGCCGCTCCGGATCGAGCCGGCGTGCCGTCATTTCGGTGATTGCGGCGGCTGTGCCGTGCAGCATCTGGAGGCCGGGGCCTACCGCGCCTGGAAACGCGACAAGGTGGTGCATGCGTTGAGGGCCGCGCGCATCGAATGCGAGGTGGACGACCTCGTGCCCTGCGCCCCGCACACGCGCCGCCGGGTCACGCTGAGCGCCCGGCGCACCGAAGCCGGCCTGCTGCTCGGCTTCAACCGCCACATGTCGACGCAGATCGTCGATCTCGACGAATGTCCGATCGCGCTGCCGCAGATCGTCAGTGCTCTGGATACGCTGCGCGAACTGGCAAGCCTGATCTGCGCGACGTCCAGGCCGTTTCACATGGCCGTCACCGTGACGGCCTCCGGTCTCGATATTGCCGCTTCCGATTCGGGACGCATGGGCGAACGCCAGCGCCAGATCGCCTCCAATTTCGTCATCCATCATGGGCTGGCGCGGCTTTCGGTGGATGGCGAGATCATCATCGAGCCGAAGAAGCCGGTGGTCATGTTCGGCACGGCGGCGGTTCCGGTGCCACCCGGTTCGTTCCTCCAGGCCACCGAGCCGGCCGAGCAGGCCATGGCCGATCTGGCCGGCCAGCATCTGGCCCGGGCGAAGAAGGTTGCCGATCTCTTTGCCGGCTGCGGCAGCTTCGCGCTGCGGCTGGCGATGAAATCGGAAGTGCATGCGGTGGAAGGCGATGGCGCTGCCCTTGCCGCGCTGGATCGCGGCTTCCGCTTCGCTTCCGGCCTCAAGCGCGTGACCTCGGAAAAGCGCGACCTGTTCCGCCGCCCGCTTACCTTCAAGGAATTGAACGGTTTCGACGGGCTGGTCTTCGACCCGCCGCGTGCCGGCGCGGAGGACCAGTGCCGCCAGATCGCACGTTCGGACGTACCGCTGGTCGCGGCGGTGTCCTGCAACCCCGCCACGCTCGCCCGCGATCTGGCGATCCTGCTGGCCGGTGGCTACCGGCTCAAGCGGGTGACGCCGATCGACCAGTTCCTGTGGTCGCCGCATGTCGAGGCGGTGGCCCTGCTGGAGAAGCCGAAGAAAAGGCGGTGAGGGCAGGTTGGTTTCCCGGCTACCTCTCGTCCGCTCCCCCTCATCCGACCTCGCTGAGCGAGGCCACCTTCTCCCACAAGGGAGAAGGGGAAGCGTTGCGCCGGCGTCGGTGCAAATCATCGCCTTGAGATTGGCTTGGACGGGAGTGCCTGCTCCACCTTCTCCCCTTGTGGGAGAAGGTGTCGCCGCAGGCGACGGATGAGGGGTTCTCTTTGCCGGTCCATCAAGCCATTTCCGCCTGTGCTTGAACTGCGCATGGATTGCGCCTATTTTGAGCAGGAAATGTTCAAAACCTGAAAGGAGGGTGCATCATGACCTCCATAGTCCTGGACAGCCCGGCTTCGCGCTTCGGTGAGGGGAACACACCCTTCCTGTCGCCGCGCCGCGTGGCGGAACTGCTCGGCGTCACGCTTTCGGAACTGGCCGCGCTCATCGGTGTCGCCCGCAACACGCTGGCCGCCAAGGCCGGCGCGCGCAAGGTGGACGCTGCGCTGAGCCCCGTCGTGCGCATCTTGACGATGGCCGAGGAAATGGCGGGCGACGAGCGCCGCGCCGCGATCTGGTTCAAGCACCAGCCCATACCCGGCTGGGCCGGCAAGACCGCCTACGACCTCGTGCGCGAGGGCAAGGCCGACAAGGTGCTTGCCTATCTGGAGGCCGTCCGCTCCGGCGTCTATGCCTGACAGGGCGCCGCTCACCCTGTGGCGTGCCTTCGTGCCGCAATGGGCGCATATGCCCCTGTCGGGCGAAGGCGCCTCCCGCTTCGGAGGGCGCTGGAACCCGGTCGGCGCGTCGGCCATCTATGCCGCGCGGGAGCTTTCCACGGCCTGGGCCGAATACAATCAGGGCTTTGTCCAGCATCCGGCGCTGATCGCCCAACTGGAACTGACGGGCGCGAGGCTTGCCGACCTCAACGATGCCGAAACGCTGGAGGCGGTTGGCGCAACGCCGGCGATCCATGCCTGCGAGTGGCGCGACATGATCGACCGCGGCGAGGTTCCCGACACCCACAGGCTGCGCGCGAAACTGCTCCGGCAAGGGTGGGACGGCGTTATCTATCCGTCCTTCATGTCGCCGGGCGGCACCTGCGTGGCGCTGTGGCGCTGGAACGACAAGGGCGCGCCTCGGCTTGACGTCATCGATCCGGACCACAGGCTGCCGAAATCGGCCGCTTCCTGGCTGTAGGTTCCTGCCTTACCGACGCGCCCGCGCGGCCAGCGCGCCCCATTCGGCCAGCAATGCGTCCCGCGCGCGCAGGCCTCCCGAGCGTTTTTCGTGCTGCTCGTCCTGAGCGAGGCGCGCGAACACCAGCGTTACGCCGTCCTTCCTCGCCCAGCCGACATACCAGCCCCACATGCGGGCGCGATCAAAGGCCCCGTCGGCCTTTCGAGGGTATGCAGATCCCGTCTTGCCGGAAATCCGCCAGCCATCGGATACCTCGCTGCTTTCGACGATCGCCATGGTCTTTGCCACGGCGTCGGGCGAGATCGGCAATTGCCCGGTAATCAGCTTGCGCAGGAAAACGGTCTGCTCGAGAGGAGAGATGGTCAGCGAGGAGGAGATCCATGCGCGTTCCAGCGCATTGTTCTTCCCGGCGTCGCCCGAAAAATCGGCATTGCCATAAGCGAAGCGCCGGCCGTAGCCGCGCAGCCTTTCAACACCCAGCTCGCGCGTGATCTGCTGCGAGTACCAGACTACCGAATGGCGCATCCAGGCGGCAGGATCGGTGGGCCTGCGCCAGGCATCGCCGCCCCAGTCCGGATAGCCCGGGCGAAAGGGCAGCGCCGGATTGCCGGCATCCACCAGAAACCCGGAATCATAGCCCATTGCCGCCAGGGCGATCTTGAATGTGGAGGCGGGCGTGACCCGGTCTTCGCACCGGCCTTCGCTCAGCAGCACGCTCCCGGTGCGGGCATCGGCGATCACCGTGCAGACCACAGCCGCCCGTGCCGGAGAAACGGCAAGGGCCGCAAGCACGGCCCCCAGCACGATTGCGAACGTCCTTATGCGTGCCATCAGGTTTGCGTGCCGCCGACCGTCATCTGGTTCATGCGCAGATGCGGCTGGCCGACGCCGACTGGCACCCATTGGCCGGCCTTACCGCAATTGCCAATGCCGGTGTCGAGCTTCATGTCGTTGCCGATCATGCTGACGCGATGCATCGCGTCCGGGCCGTTGCCGATCAGCATGGCGCCCTTGATCGGCTGGGTCACCTTGCCGTCCTCGATCATATAGGCCTCGGTGCAGCCGAACACGAACTTGCCGGAGGTGATGTCCACCTGGCCGCCGCCGAAGGAGACGGCATAGACGCCCTTCTTCACCGAGGCGATGATCTCTTCCGGGGTCTTGTCGCCGGACATCATGTAGGTGTTGGTCATGCGCGGCATGGGCTGGTGCGCATAACCCTCGCGCCGCCCGTTGCCGGTCGCCTTCATGCCCATCAGGCGGGCGTTCTGCCGGTCCTGCATGTAGCCGACCAGCTTGCCGTCCTCGATCAGCACGTTGTGCACGCTGGGTGTGCCCTCGTCGTCCACGGTGATCGAGCCGCGCCGTTCGGCGATGGTGCCGTCGTCGACGACGGTGACGCCCCTGGCGGCCACCTGGCTTCCCATCAGCCCGGCGAAGGCCGAGGTCTTCTTGCGGTTGAAATCGCCTTCCAGCCCGTGGCCGACCGCCTCGTGCAGCATCACGCCGGGCCAGCCATTGGCCAGCACGATGTCGAACGTGCCGGCCGGGGCCGGCGCCGCCTCCAGGTTGACCAGCGCCTGGCGCAGTGCCTCGCCTGCCGAATATTTCCAGTTTTCCTCCGTAAGGAATTCCCCGAAGGACCTGCGGCCGCCGGTGCCGTAGGAGCCGCTTTCCTGCCGGCCGCCGTCACCGACCACCACGGCCACGTTCATGCGCACCAGCGGGCGGATGTCGCGCACCACCTGCCCGTCGCCGCGCAGGATTTCCACATGCTGCCAGGAGGAGGCGAGCGATGCCGTCACCTGCCGCACGCGCGGATCGGCGTTGCGCAGATAAGCGTCGATCTCCTGCAGGAGCTTCGCCTTGGCCTCGAAGCCGGGCGTGGGGATCGGGTTTTCGTCGCCGTAGAGATGGCGATTGGTGCGCGCCGGCGCTTCGGCCAACGTGCCCTCATGGCCGCTCTTGACGGTTGCCACGGCGTCGGCGGCCCGCATCAGCGCGGCATGGGAAAGCTCGCTGGAATGGGCGTAGCCGGTCGCCTCGCCGGCCACCGCGCGCAGGCCGAAGCCGCGGTCGGTGTTGAAATTGGCGGTCTTGAGGCGGCCATTGTCGAACAGCAGGGATTCGCTTTCGCTGTGCTCGAGGAACAGCTCGCCGTCGTCGGCGCCATGCAGCGTGTCGGCGACGAGCTTGCGGATGCGCTCGTCGGAAATGTCGAACTGGGAAAGCAGGCTGGTCATGGCGCGTCCTCGGGATAAGGGTCTCGCCGCCATGTAGGCGCGCGAAACCCGTTCGGCAATGTTCGCGAAAGAGGGCGCGTCAGGCGCGGCCGGTCAGGGAAGGGCCGCGAACCCGTCGGCGAAGCCCTTGAGGTCGACCGGGATGCCGATGCCTTCTTCCGGGGTCTGGAAGATGATGAAGGTGGCCGCGGCGCCCGCCTTCAGCGTATCCAGCAACTGCTTTTCGAGGATCACCTCGGCATAGCAGCCGTCCTGGAAGCAGCGCACGAAATAGGCGCGGCCTATATCCTTGCCGTCGACATTGAGGCCGAGCCCGTTGGGCAGGAGCACGCCGAGCGGAGCCAGCACGCGCAGGATTTCCGCCTTGTTGTCGGCCGTGCGCAGCACGACGACGGACAGGCCCATTTCCGGCCTGTCTTCGGCGACGACATTCTGCATCATCACGCATTGCTCGGTGGTGGCACCCGCCGGCGTGTCGCAGATGATCGACCAGGCGCCGTGCGTGGACCGCACCGTGCCGCTCTGCTGCGCCAGGGCAGGACCCGTGACGGATGCCGCCCCCAGCGTGGCGGCGAGAAAGATGACCTTCGCCAAGGTTCCCGAAACCCAAGACTTCATGACGGCTCCACTGCGAATCGCCTCACTTTAAGCCGCGCGGGGGCCGAGCGGAAGGACGCGAACTGGCCCAATCGCTCCCGACTGCGGCAATAATGCGGTTTTTCACTTCTATTTTGCCCTCGCCGACGGCTGTCGGCAAGAATCCGCCATCATAAAGGCGACACCGCCTTGATGCCGCGCGCAAAAATGCCGCATGGATGAGCCCTGTCCTTCCTTGCGGAGGGAAACAGAGTATGGTTTGAACCAGCATCGACTGCCGGGATTCCCGTTCCGGCATCAATTGGATTATTCTCGCAGCATATTTGCATGTGTGCGAGCAAGGGAGATGATTAGGGCGATGAAAAGATCCATTGCAGGGGGACTCGGTGCTGCCGCCGCATTGTTTGCCGCAACGTCCGCCTGGGCGGCTCAGCCGGCCGAGTGGGAAATGAGGTTCCAGCCTGCTGCCACCGATATCATGCAGCAGATCACCTGGTTCGAAGGGTACACGCTCGCCTTCATCATCCCGATCACGCTTCTGGTGCTGGTGCTGCTCGCCTATTGCATCGTCAGGTTCCGCGCGAGCGCCAATCCCGTTCCCTCGCGCACCAGCCACAACACGGTGATCGAGGTGATCTGGACCGTCGGGCCGGTGCTGATCCTGCTCCTGCTGGCCGTTCCCTCCTTCCAGCTCCTCACCAACCAGTACACGCCGCCGGAAGAGGCCAAGCTGACCATCAAGGCGACGGCCAACCAGTGGAACTGGGACTACGAGTACCAGACCGAGGATGCGCTTTCGTTCAACTCCGCCATGTTGGCGGAAGAGGATCGTGCGGCCGCCGGCAAGGAAGACAAGGCGGTCTATCCGCGCCTTCTCGCCGTGGACAACGAGCTGGTCGTTCCGGCCAATACCATGGTGCGCGTGCTGGTGACCGCTTCCGACGTCATCCATGCCTTCGCCATGCCGGCCTTCGGCCTGAAGACCGACGCCGTCCCCGGCCGCATCAATGAGGTCTGGTTCAAGGTCGAGAAGGAAGGCTTCTATTATGGCCAGTGCTCCGAGCTGTGCGGCAAGGACCACGCCTTCATGCCGATCGCCATCCGTGTCGTGTCGCCCGAGCAGTACGAGACCTGGCAGGCTGCGGCCAAGGCCGATCTGCCCGCCGCCAACAAGGCGCTGACCGCGCAGATCGAAGCGGCCAGCAAGCTGGCGGCCGCGAACTGAGCCCGCAACCCAGGTATACAAGGTAACGGAGCCGAAAATGGCACATACTGCAACACATGACGAGCACCACGCCCCGCGTGGCTGGGTTCGCTGGGTCTACTCGACCAACCACAAGGACATCGGCACGCTCTATCTGATCTTCGCGATCATCTCGGGCATCATCGGCGGCTTCATGTCGATCATGATGCGCTGGGAACTGGCCGAGCCGGGAATCCAGATCTTCCACGGCTTCGCCTCCATGGTCTATGGCGTCGAGGGCGCTGCCGCGCTGGATGCCGGCAAGCACATGTTCAACGTGTTCACCACCATGCACGCGCTGATCATGATCTTCTTCATGGTCATGCCGGCGCTGATCGGCGGCTTCGCCAACTGGATGATCCCGATCATGATCGGCGCGCCGGACATGGCGTTCCCGCGCATGAACAACATCTCGTTCTGGCTGCTGCCTCCGGCGCTGCTCATGCTGCTGATCTCGTTCTTCGTTCCGAGCGCCCCGGGCGCCCATGGCGTCGGCGGCGGCTGGACGATGTATCCGCCGTTCTCGACCGCCGGCCAGCCCGGCCCGGCCATGGATTTCGCTATCCTGGCGCTCCACATCGCCGGTGCGTCGTCGATTCTCGGCGCCATCAACTTCATCACCACCATCTTCAACATGCGCGCGCCCGGCATGACCATGCACAAGATGCCGCTGTTCGCGTGGTCGGTGCTGATCACCGCCTTCCTGCTGCTGCTGTCGCTCCCGGTTCTGGCCGGCGGCATCACCATGCTGCTCACCGACCGCAACTTCGACACGGCGTTCTTCTCGCCCGAGGGCGGCGGCGACCCGATCCTGTTCCAGCACCTGTTCTGGTTCTTCGGTCATCCCGAGGTCTACATCCTGATCCTGCCGGGCTTCGGCATCGTCAGCCACATCGTGTCGACCTTCTCGCGCAAGCCGGTGTTCGGTTATCTCGGCATGGCCTACGCCATGGTCGCGATCGGCGCCGTCGGCTTCGTGGTGTGGGCGCACCACATGTTCACCTCGGGCATTTCGCTGAACGCCCAGCGCTACTTCACCTTCGCCACCATGGTCATCGCGGTGCCCACCGGCATCAAGATCTTCTCGTGGATCGCGACGAGGTGGGGTGGGTCGATCACCTTCCGCACGCCCATGCTGTGGGCCATCGGCTTCATCTTCCTGTTCACCGTGGGCGGCGTGACGGGCGTGCAGCTCGCCAATGCGGGCCTCAACCGCTCGCTGCACGACACCTACTACGTGGTCGCGCACTTCCACTACGTGCTGTCGCTGGGTGCCGTGTTCGCCATCTTCGCCGCCTGGTACTACTGGTTCCCGAAGATGACCGGCTACATGTACTCGCCGGCGATCGCCCGCCTCCACTTCTGGGTCACCTTCATCGGCGTGAACATCCTGTTCTTCCCGCAGCACTTCCTCGGCCTGTCGGGCATGCCGCGCCGCTACATCGACTATCCGGATGCCTATGCCGGCTGGAACATGGTGTCCTCCTACGGCTCCTACATCTCCGGCATCGGCGTGCTGATCTTCCTGTTCGGCATCTTCGAGGCCTTCCAGAAGAAGCGGGTGGCCGGTGCCAACCCGTGGGGCGAGGGTGCCACGACGCTGGAGTGGCAGCTTCCTTCGCCGCCGCCCTACCACCAGTGGGAGCAGTTGCCCCGTATCCGCTGATACGGACCATGATGCGAACCGCCGGCTCCGGCCGGCGGTTTGGCCACACGGAATGATCGGACTTTTGAGTACGCATGGCCCTGATCGACGATAGATGCATTGACGAAGCGCCCCTGCGCATGTCGGAAGCGACGCCGGGCGACTACATCGCGCTGCTCAAGCCGCGGGTGATGTCGCTGGTCGTGTTCACGGCCGTGGTGGGGCTCGTCGCCGCGCCAGGTGCGATGAACCCGTTGCTGGCCGTGATCGCCATCCTGTCGATCGCCATCGGCGCCGGGGCCTCCGGCGCGCTCAACATGTGGTACGACGCCGACATCGACAAGGTGATGAGCCGCACCGCCAAGCGGCCGGTGCCTTCGGGACGCGTCACCGCGGGCGAGGCGCTCGGCTTCGGCCTGGTGCTGTCCGTGCTGTCGGTGATGACGCTCGGCGTGCTGGTCAACTGGCTGTCGGCGTCGCTGCTGGCCTTCACCATCTTCTTCTACGCCGTCATCTACACCATGTGGCTGAAGCGCTGGACGCCGCAGAACATCGTCATCGGCGGCGCGGCCGGCGCCTTCCCGCCCATGATCGGCTGGGCCGCCGCCACCGGCACGATCGGCCTGGAAAGCGTGATCCTCTTCCTCATCACCTTCCTGTGGACGCCGCCGCATTTCTGGGCGCTGGCCCTGTTCAAGTCGGGCGACTACGAGCGCGCCGGCATTCCCATGATGCCCAACGTGGCCGGCCATGCCTCGACGCGCCGCCAGATCTTCGCCTATGCGCTGCTTCTGGCCCCGGTCGGCGTGGCACCCTGGCTGCTCGGCTACACCAGCCTGTTCTATGGCCTGGTCTCGCTCGGGCTGGGCGCCGGCTTCGTCTGGTATGCGTGGGGCGTCCTGAAGATGTCCGACGAAGACAAGGCCATGGCGCCGGCCAAGGCCTTGTTCGGCTTCTCGCTGGTCTATCTCTTCGTGATCTTCGCCGCCTATCTCGGTGACCGCGTCGTCGCCGAGATGATGGGCTCCATGGCCGGCATGGGAGCATAGCGTCATGGACAAGCTTGAAACGGTCGACCTGACCGAACAGCAGAAGAAGGCGCGCCGCCGGCGGTCGATCGCCATCGGGCTGGCGCTGGCCGCGCTGGTCGTCATATTCTATGTGGCGACCCTGGCGAAGTTCGGCCCCGCCGTGCTGAACAGGCCATTGTGAGGCGACAGATGACGAGCGCGCCACAAACGGACGAAGCCCGCCAGAAAAGCAACCGCAGGATCGCGGGGTTCTGCGTCGCCTTCTTCTGCGGCATGGTCGGCATGGCCTACGCGGCCGTGCCGCTCTACACGCTGTTTTGCCAGGTCACCGGCTATGGCGGCACCACGCAGCGCGTGACGCAATATTCCGACCGGGTGCTGGACCGCGACATCACCATCCGCTTCGACGCCAATACGGCCGGCGGCGTGCCGTGGAAGTTTGCGCCGGTCGATCGCTCGGTCACCGTCAAGATCGGCGAGACCGCCCAGGCGCACTACACCGCCACCAATCTGGCGCCCAAGCCGACCGGCGGCCGCGCCACCTTCAACGTCACGCCGGAAGCGGCCGGCGCCTATTTCAACAAGGTCGAGTGCTTCTGCTTCACCGACACCACGCTCGCTTCGGGCGAGACGATGGACATGCCGGTGATCTTCTTCGTCGATCCGGACATCGTCGATGCGCCGGAACTGAAGAACGTGAAGACCATCACCTTGTCCTACACCATGTTCCCGATCGACGCGGCCGAACCGGTGACGACGGGCTCGATCGATACGGACAACCAACCCACCACGAACACCGAAGCAAATGTCGGGGGCTGATATGGCTGAAGCGCACGCGAAACAACACGACTATCATATCCTCGATCCGAGCCCCTGGCCGGCCCTGGGCTCGCTCGGCGCCCTTGTCATGTGCGTCGGCGGCGTCTTCTGGATGCAATACCTGAAGGGCAACGAGTTCCCGATCTTCGGCGTCAACATGGCGTCGCCGTGGCTGTTCTTCATCGGCCTGCTGATCGTGCTCTACACCATGTATGGTTGGTGGTCGGACACGGTGAAGGAAGCCCATGAGGGCCACCACACCCGCGTCGTGTCGCTGCACCTGCGCTACGGCATGATGATGTTCATCGCCTCCGAGGTGATGTTCTTCGTCGCCTGGTTCTGGGCCTTCTTCGACGCCAGCCTGTTCCCCGGCGAGGCGGCGCAGTATGCGCGCGCCGAATATACGGGCGGGATCTGGCCGCCGAAGGGCATCGAGGTGCTCGACCCCTTCTACCTGCCGCTCTACAACACCATCATCCTGCTGCTCTCGGGCACCACCTTGACCTGGGCGCACCACGCCCTGCTGCACAATGACCGCAAGGGCCTGATCACCGGTCTTGCGATCACCGTGGCGCTCGGCATCCTGTTCAGCTTCGTGCAGGCCTACGAGTACGTGCACGCCCCGTTCAACTTCAAGGACTCGATCTACGGCGCCACCTTCTTCATGGCGACCGGCTTCCATGGCTTCCACGTCATCGTCGGAACCATCTTCCTGATCGTGTGCCTGATCCGTGCCATCCGCGGCGATTTCACCCCGAAGCAGCATTTCGGGCTCGAGGCCGCCGCCTGGTACTGGCACTTCGTTGACGTGGTGTGGCTGTTCCTGTTCGCCACCATCTATGTCTGGGCTTCGGTCGGCGCGACCATCGCCGTCCACTGAGGGGAAGCGGATAGCATCGACAAGGGCGGCTGCGGCAACGTGGCCGCCTTATCTTTTGCCGGTTCGGGGTGATAGGATCGATCCATGTCGAATGAAGGAAATCCGTCCGGTGGGGACAAGGCGCAGTGGGCGCCTGTCGACCCGGTGCGCGCCGGACTGGCCGGGCGCTGCCCGCGTTGCGGGGAGGGGCGGCTGTTCTCCGGTTTCCTCGCGGTCGGCAAGGAATGCACGAATTGCGGCCTCGACTATTCCTATGCCGATGCGGGTGACGGGCCGGCGGTGTTCGTCATCCTCATCATCGGCTTCATCGTCGTCGGCCTCGCCCTTTGGGTGGAGGTGACCTACAGCCCCACGCTGCTGATCCATTTCCTGCTCTGGATTCCGCTGTCCCTCGCCCTGGGATTGCTGTCGCTGCGCTGGATCAAGGGCATCCTGCTGACGCTGCAATATGCCAACAAGGCGGCCCAGGGCCGGCTGGACCGGGGCGAATGAGCGGAACGCAGGAAGCCAGCGTCAAGACGCCCTCGCGCGGCCGCATGTGGCTGGCGGGCGTGCTGGGCATCGCCGCCATGGCCGTGCTCCTTGCGCTGGGCACATGGCAGGTGCAGCGCCTTCACTGGAAGGAATCCCTGCTGGCCACCATCGACCAGCGCATGCACGCCGCCCCGATATCGCTGACCGAGGCGGAGCGGCTTTTCGCGCAGACCGGCGACGTGGACTATGTTCCTGTCACCGTCACCGGCAGCTTCCTCCATGAGGGGGAGCGGCATTTCCTTGCGACGTGGAAAGGGCAGGCGGGTTTCTTCGTCTACACCCCCCTGCGGCTGGAGGATGGCCGCTTCCTGCTGGTGAACCGTGGTTTCGTGCCCTACGGCATGAAGGACGCGTCGAGCCGCGCCGAGGGCCAGGTGCCGGGCACGGTTTCGGTCACCGGTCTCGCCCGCAACCCGCTGTCGGAAAAGCCGTCCGGCATGATGCCGGACAACGATCTCGCCAAGAACGTCTTCTACTGGAAGGACCGCGACGTCATGGCGGCGTCCGCCGGCCTGCCTTCCGGCTATGCCTTGGTGCCGTTCTTCGTCGATGCCGACGCCGCGCCCAATCCCGGCGGCTGGCCGGTGGGCGGGATCACGTTGATCGACCTGCCCAACAATCACCTTCAATATGCGGTGACGTGGTATGGGCTCGCCGCGGCGCTCGCCGGCGTGCTCCTGGTGTCGTGGGCCGGACGGCGGAGGTCTCCGCGGCGCTGACGGGGGCTGGCGCGCCGCGCCGCCCTTGACAGGATGGCCATGCTCGCCCATGTCGGGCTGACAGGCTGGGGCAGTTCCGGCAAGGATGCGCAATGCCCTTGCGCCGGGAATTGCGAACAGAGCAAGGACAAGATGCTTCAGACCAGACCGGCCGAGGCCGCAACGACCAAGACCAAGCCGCCGCTGACGATCCGGCTCTGCCAACCGCGCGGGTTCTGCGCGGGCGTGGATCGGGCGATCCAGATCGTGGTGCTGGCGCTCAAGAAATACGGCGCGCCGGTCTATGTGCGCCATGAGATCGTGCACAATCGCTATGTGGTCGAAGGCTTGCAGAATCTCGGCGCCGTGTTCATCGAGGAACTCAGCGAGATCCCGGACGATCACCATCACTGCCCGGTGGTGTTCTCTGCCCATGGCGTGCCGAAATCGGTTCCGGCCGATGCGGTGGAGCGCAATCTCTTCTATCTCGACGCCACCTGCCCGCTGGTCTCCAAGGTCCACAAGCAGGCGATCCGCCATCATCGCCATGGCCGCCATGTGCTGCTGATCGGCCATGCCGGCCACCCTGAGGTCATCGGCACGATGGGGCAATTGCCCGAAGGCGCGGTGACGCTGATCGACACGGAAGACGATGCGCGCACCTTCGTGCCGGCCGATCCGGAGGCGCTGGGCTTCGTCACCCAGACCACGCTGTCGGTCGAGGACACGGCCCATATCCTGGAAGCCTTGCAGGAGCGCTTTCCGGCCATGCAGGCGCCGGCGGCCGAGTCGATCTGCTACGCGACGACCAACCGTCAGGAGGCGGTGAAGGAAACCGCGCCCGGCGCCGATCTTTATCTGGTGGTCGGGGCGCCCAATTCGTCCAACTCGCGCCGGCTGGTCGAGGTGGCGGAGCGCGCAGGCGCGCGCATGTCGCTGCTGGTGCAGCGCGCCAGCGAGATACCGTGGAACGAGATCGGCGACATCGCCACGCTCGGGCTTTCGGCCGGCGCGTCGGCCCCCGAAATCATCGTCGACGAAATCATCGATGCCTTCCGCGCCCGGTTCGATGTCACCGTGGACCTCGCCGTCACCGCAACCGAGACCGAGGACTTTCCGGTGATGCGCGTGCTGCGCGATGTGGAGCTCACCCCGGCCGACATGGCCTTCGTCAACGGCGAGAGATAGCAGGCAGGCATGGCCGTCTACACCGATGTCACCGAGGGTGAGCTGGGCGCGTTCCTGCGCGACTATCCGGTCGGCGAACTGCTGTCCTACAAGGGCATCGCCGAGGGAACCGAGAATTCCAACTTCCTGCTGCACACCAGCGCCGGTTCCTTCATCCTCACCCTCTACGAGAAGCGTGTGGAGAAGTCCGATCTGCCATTCTTCCTCGGCCTGATGGATCATCTGGCGGGCAAGGGCATTTCCTGCCCCCTGCCGGTGCACCGCCACGATGGCGGGATCATCGGCATGCTGGCCGGCCGGCCGGCCGCCATCATCACCTTTCTCGAAGGCATGTGGCCGCGCCGCCCGGCGGCCGCGCATTGCCGGGAGGTGGGCAGGGTGCTGGCGTCGATGCATCTGGCGGGCGCCGATTTTCCGATGACGCGCCCGAACGCGCTGGCGCTCGACGGCTGGCGCGATTTGTGGGCGGCCTCGCGGGAGCGCGCCGACGAGGTCGAGGCCGGCCTGGCGCGCGAGGTCGATGCCGATTTCGCTGCCTTCGAACGGGATTGGCCTGCCGATCTGCCGAGCGGCATCATCCATGCCGACCTGTTCCCCGACAATGTGTTCTTCCTCGGCGAGAAGCTGTCGGGGCTGATCGATTTCTATTTCGCCTGCAACGACCTGCTTGCCTACGATCTCGCCACCTGCCTCAATGCCTGGTGCTTCGAGAAGGATTTTTCCTACAACATCACCAAGGGTTCGGCCCTGCTCGCCGGCTACCAGAGCGTGCGGCCGCTGACGGAAGCCGAGAAGCAGGCGCTGCCGATGCTGGCGCGCGGCTCGGCCCTGCGCTTCATGCTGACCCGGCTCTATGACTGGCTGCACGGGCCGTCCGGCGATCTCGTCATCAAGCGCGATCCTGCCGAATATATCCGCAAGATGCGCTTCCATCGCGCAATCGTCTCGCCGCAGGAATACGGACTGTCATGAAGCGCGTGGAGATTTTCACCGACGGGGCCTGCTCCGGCAATCCGGGGCCCGGCGGCTGGGGCGCCATTTTGCGCTTCAACGGCGCGACCCGCGAATTGTCGGGCGGCGAGGCGCAGACCACCAACAACCGCATGGAACTGATGGCCGCGATTTCAGCGCTGAACGCGCTGAAGGAGGCGTGCGAGGTCGATCTGCACACCGATTCCAACTATGTGAAGGACGGCATTTCAAGCTGGATCGACGGCTGGAAGCGCAGGGGCTGGAAGACGGCGGACAACAAGCCGGTCAAGAACATGGAACTGTGGCAGGCGCTGGACGAGGCCCGCCGCCGCCACAAGGTGACGTGGCATTGGGTCAAGGGCCATGCCGGCCATGCCGAGAACGAGCGTGCCGACGAACTGGCCCGCGAGGGCATGGCCCCGTTCAAGAAAGGGCCCGTGCGGACTGCGGCCGCGGTGCTGAAACCGGATATGGAAAAACCGGCACGGGCAAAGCCGCGCCGGTCATCGCAGAGCTACTGAGGGCCGGTTTCCCGGCCCCTGCCGTCAAAGCTGTTCGAGAATTTTTGCCGCCGCGGTCTCGTCGGCCCTGCCGGGGACCGGCTCGATGTTGAGCGCGACCACCTTGCCGTCGTCGACGATCATGGAAAAGCGCTTGGAGCGCAGGCCCATGCCGGCCCCGCTGAGGTCGATGTCGAGGCCGAGCGCCTTGACGAAGGTGCCGCTGCCATCGGCCAGATAGAGGATCTTGCCCTCGCCGCCGGTGAATTTTTCCCAGGCGCCCATCACGAAGGGGTCGTTGACGGCGACCACGGCGATGGTGTCGACACCCCGGGCGCGGATGGCGTCGTTGTTTTCCAGGTAGCCCGGCAGGTGGTTGTTGTTGCAGGTGGGCGTGAAGGCGCCGGGCACGCCGAACAGGACGACCTTCTTGCCGGCAAAGACCTCGGCCGTCGTCACTTCCTTGGCGCCGTCGGCGGTCATCGTCTTCAGGGTAGCTTCAGGCAGCTTGTCGCCAACAGAGATCGTCATTGCAATTCCTCACCAAATCAAAGGGACGCGACAGCGATAGCGGACTATGCCTGCCGCCGCAATGAGCGCGGTCAGGGATAGGGCAGGAAGCCTGAAACCGCGCCGGCGGACGATGTCAGCGTATAGGGCAGGCCCTGTCCGTCCGGCTTGTGCGCAGGCTTCGCCACCACCGGCACCTCGAACACCAGCTTGCCGTCCGCAGGCTTGGCAACCGGGGTGGCGAAGGCGTAGCCACCCTCGCCGGCAAGGAACAGCTCGGCCGATCTGGTGCCCTCGGGCAGCGTGGCCTCCACGGTGAGCGTGTCGTCCGAAGCCGTGGCGATGCTGGCCTCGAAGCCGGGCGAGGCCGGGGCGGGAAGGGCAGCCAGGGCGTTGTGCACCATGGCCTCTTCCACCACCTGCTGCGAAGACCGGTCCGGATCGACGACGAGATCGGCATGCACGGGTATGCAGATCCTCTCGCACATGCCGATCATCACCTTCGCGGCGATCGTGGCCGGCTGGTGATGCCCGGCCAGCGTGAACTGGATCGGCAACAGCACGGAGCTGTCATAGCCCGCCCATTCGGAATAGCCGTCGTCATGGCGCGTCGGGGCGGGAAAGGAGAGTTCCGCCTGCCGGACCTCGGGGCCATCGACCGTGATCTGCGGCGGCACGCCGCTGTCGCCGGGATCGCGCCAGTAGGTCTTCCAGCCGGGCTTCAACTCGATCTGCAGCACGCCGCGCAGGTTTCCGCCGGCATCCGGCTGGTTCGCGGTGACGATGCGGATGCGGCCCCCCTCGCTGACATGCCAGTCGGACGAGGCGGCATGGGCTGGCGGACCGGACAGCGTGGCGGCAATCAACAGGGCCGGAAGGATCGACAGGCTGCGCATGGGCCCGATTTGATCTTCTCGCGCCATGGCTGCAACCACTTTCGGCGTAAGCCGGCCATCATTTTTGCGTGAGCACCTGTCGCATGGCTTGATCGCGGCGAGGCCGGCGCGACATTGCCCCATCTTTCAAGTGCTGCGGAAACGCGCTAACTTTCCCTCCATGGATATTTTGTCCGGCAAGAACGCGGACTCGGGGCGCGGCGGTTTCCTCGAAGACCAGTTCCTCATTGCCATGCCCGGCATGAAGGACGACCGCTTCGCGCGCTCGGTCATCTATGTCTGCGCCCACAGCGAAGAGGGCGCGATGGGGCTGATCATCAACCAGACCCAGCAGATCCTGTTCCCCGACCTTCTCGTGCAACTCGGCATCATGAACGAGCAGGAGGCGATCCGCCTGCCGCCGCCGGCGCGCGATCTGGTGATCCGCAATGGCGGCCCGGTCGACCGCAGCCGCGGCTTCGTGCTGCATTCGGGAGACTACCGCGTCGAGTCCTCGCTCAATGTCGCCCAGAACATCTGCCTCACGGCGACGGTGGATATCCTGCGGGCCATCTCCACCGGGCGCGGCCCGCGCCGGGCGCTGATGGCGCTCGGCTATTCCGGCTGGGGCGCCGGCCAGCTCGAAACCGAGATCGCCCAGAACGGCTGGCTGACCTGCCCGGCCACGCCGGAACTGCTTTTCGATGCCGACATCGAGAGCAAATACGACCGCATCCTCGCCTCGATCGGCATCGACATCGCCCACCTGAGTTCAAGCGCCGGCCACGCCTGATCCGTTGCCGGCTGTCAGGCCTGCGCGAGCGGGTACTGTTCCTTCAGCAGCTTGATGACCTGGTCGCCGCCGACCGGCGGGCCGAACATGAAGCTCTGCACATATTCGCAGCCGATCTGGCGCAGTTCCAGCGCGTCGCTCTGGTCCGACACGCCTTCCGCGACCACCGAAAGCCCCAGCTCATGCGCCATGTTGACCATGGATTTGATCAGCATGGTGCGCTTGGGCGTGGTGTCGTCGACAAAGCTCTTGTCGATCTTGATGGTGTCGAAGGGGAAGCGGGTGAGGTAGGCGAGCGACGAATAGCCGGTGCCGAAATCGTCGAGCGACAGGCCGATGCCGAGGCGTTTCAGCTTGTTCAGCACATGGGCGGTCTGCTCGGGATTGTCCATCACCAGGGATTCGGTGAGTTCCAGCCGGAAGCAGCGCGCCTTGAGGTTGGCGCGCGCGAGGATGGAGCGCACGTCGCTGACCAGGTCGCGGCGGATGAGCTGGCGGCTGGACAGGTTGACCGAGACCGAGAGCGGCACGTCGCCGATCTGCTTCTGCCAGGAAACGAGGTCCTCGGCGGCCTTCTGCATGGCGAACAGGCCGAGCGGCACGATCAGCCCGCAATTTTCCGCCACCGGGATGAAATCGGCCGGCGGGATCATGCCGCGGCGTGGATGCTCCCAGCGCATCAGGGCCTCGAAGCCGGCGATGCTGTTGTCCTCCAGCCGCACGATCGGCTGGTAGGCAAGGGTGAGTTCCTTGCGCTCGATGGCGCGCCGCAGGTCGGATTCGAACTGTAGCTTGTCGGTGCCGACGGTGCGGAAGGAGGGGCGGAACGGCTCGATCCTGTCGCCGCCGAAGCGCTTGGCCTGATGCAGCGCCAGTTCGGCATCCTTGACCATGTCCTCGGCCGAAGTCTGGTCCGATGTCCAGGTGATCAGGCCGATCGAGGCGGCCAGCACGATCTCGCGCTTGGCGAAGGTGATCGGCGCGCTGATGGCGTGCCTGATGGCATCGGCCACGGCGGCGATGCGCGCCGGCTCCTGTTCGGAAAGCAGCATCAGCGCGAACTGGTCGCCGGCGAAGCGCGACAGCGAATCCTGCGGCTTCAGCAGCCGGTGCAGGCGCCGCCCGATGGTGAGCAGGATGGTGTCGCCGGCCGAGATACCCAGCCCGTCATTGACCTGCTTGAAGCGGTCGATGTCGATGACGAATACGGTCGGCCGCACCTTCTCCTCGGTGCGGGCTATCGCGATCACGGCCTCCAGCCGGTTCATGAACAGCTCACGGCTGGGCAGGCCGGTGAGGTTGTCGTGCACGGCATCGTGCAGCAGGCGTTCCTCCGCCTTCTTGTGCTCGGTGACGTCGATCATGGTGCCGACGCAACGGATGACCTCGCCGTCGGAGCCGATCACCGGGCGGGCGCGCAGCGCGAACCAGTGATAGTGGCCGTCGGCGCCACGCAGCCGGAACTGCTGGGCGACCCGCCCGCGCCGGTGCTCCAGCACGATGTCGAGCGTGGTGCGGAAGGCGTCGCGGTCGTCGGCGTGCAGGACGGGAAGCCAGTTGCGCGCCGGGCCGCCGAGGCTGTTGGGCTCGAGGCCGAGCTGGGTGCTGATGTCGGGACGGGTGACCACGCGGTCACGCAGCACGTCCCAGTCCCATACGGTGTCGCCGGCGCCCATGACGGCCAGCGCCTGCCGCTCGATGTCGGAGAACAGGCCCTGATGCAGCGCACCCCCGGCGAAGGCATGCTGCATGACGGTGAAGCCGATGAGCAGGATGATGAGGATCAGCCCGCCGCCCAGCGCCGGCTGCACGATGTCGTTGTCGAGCAGGCCGGTCACTGCCATCCATGAACCGGTGAGCCACAGGAGCACCATCACCCAGCTTGGCACCAGCATGATGGCGCGGTCGTAGCCGCGCACGCCCAGGAGCACGATCAGCCCGATGCCGACCAGCGCGGTGGCGGCGAAGGAGAAGCGGGCGATGCCGGCGGCGATCGGCGGATCGATGATGGCGATGCCGGCGATCAGCGCCAGGCACAATATCCACACCAGCGCGCCGTAGCTGAAATGGCCGTGCCAGCGGTTGAGGTTGAGATAGGTGAACAGGAACACGACGAATGTCGCGGCAAGGCCGATCTCCGTTCCCGCTCGCCATATCTGCTCGTTGCCGGGCGACATCTCGATGATCTTGGCGAGGAAGCCGAAATCGACGCAGATATAGGCCAGCACCGCCCAGGAAAGGGCGGCCGTTGCCGGGAACATGGAAGTGCCCTTGACCACGAACAGGATGGTCAGGAACAGGGCGAGCAGGCCGGCGATGCCGATGACGATGCCGCGATAGAGCGTGTAGGAGTTGATGGAATCCTTGTAGGCTTCCGGCTCCCACAGGTAGACCTGCGGCAGCTTGGGCGAAGCGAGGTCGGCCACGAAGGTCACCACCGCGCCGGGATTGAGCGTCACGCGGAAGACGTCGGCGTCGGGGCTTGCCTGCCGGTCGAGCGCGAAGCCCTCGCTGGGCGTGATGGCGGCGATGCGGGTGGAGCCGAGGTCGGGCCAGAACAGGCCGGAATTGACCAGCCTGAAATGCGGCGCGACGATCAGCCTGTCGATCTGCTGGTCGGTGGTGTTGGCGAGTGCGAACACGGCCCAGTCGCCGGTCGAGCGGTTGTCGTTGGCCTCGACCTCGATGCGGCGCACGATGCCGTCCGGGCCGGGCGCGGTGGAGACCTGGAAGTTCTCGCCCTGGTTGCGGTAGATTTCGACGGCCCCGGAAAGGTCCAGCGCCACATCGTCGCGCGCGATCTTGATCGGTTCGACCGCATGCGCTGCGGCAAGCTGGAAAAGGAGAGCCATGGCTGCGAGAAGGGCGGCCAACAGCGACCTCGCTTTCGGGGATATCGTCAAAGTCAGTCCTTCATTCACATAGCCGGCAGGTCGTCGTCGACGATGCGGGCATAGAGATAGTGGTCCTGCCAGATGCCATTGATCTTCAGGTAAGACCGCAGCAGTCCTTCGCGCCGGAATCCGGCTTTTTCAAGCACGCGGACCGATCGAATGTTTTCGGGAATACAGGCAGCTTCGATCCGGTGCAACTTCAGCTCGCCGAAAGCGAAACGCGAAAGCGTCTTCACCGCGTCGGTCATCAGGCCCTGCCCGCCATAGGGCTGGCCGATCCAGTAGCCGATCTGGGCGCTCCTGGAGACGCCATGGCGGATATTGCCGAGCGTTATGCCGCCGGCCAGCTTGCCGTGGCTTTTCTCGAAGATGAAAAAGGCCATGGCGCAGCCTTGCGCATGGTCCTGGCGATAGTGGTTGATGCGCAGGCGCCAGGCGGTGCGTTCCAGCTCGTCCGGCATCCAGCGCGGTTCCCAGGGCTCCAGGAAGGCGCGGCTGGCGGCGCGCAGCTCCGCCCATTCGCGGTAGTCGCCGATTTGCGGCAGGCGCAGCCGAACCTTCTCGCCTTCCAGTGCCGGCGTCTCGCGGCGAATGAAGGGAAGGGCGAACACGGCTGCGGAGAAGGCTTACACGGCTAGCCGATGCGGCATCGCCGTGGAGGAGGGCAGCGAACCGACGACGGACTCATAGGACGTCAGCGTGCCGACGGGGCCGACCGCTGCCAGGGTGGGCTTGGTGGAGAACAGCCGGCCGGACAGATCGGTCAGCCGCTCCACGGTCAGTGCCGACAGGCGCTCCATGAGTTCTTCCTTCGGGATCGGCCTGCCGAACAGCAGGAGCTGGCGGGCGATCTGCGAGGCGCGGCTGGCGGGGCTTTCGCCCGACATGATGAGGCCCGCGCGATATTGCGCCCGCGCGCGGTCCAGCTCCTCCTGCAGGATGCCCTCGCCGGCCTTCTGCAATTCGCCGGCGATCACCGGCACCAGCTCGGCCAGGTTGTTCTGCCCGGTGGCGGCATGGACGCCGAAGATGCCGGTATCGGAAAAGCCCCAGTGGAAGGCATAGACCGAATAGCAGAGGCCGCGCTTTTCGCGCACTTCCTGGAACAGGCGGGACGACATGCCGCCGCCGAGGATCATCGACAGCACCTGCGAGGCATAGAAGTCGCGCACGTGATAGGCGCGGCCCTCGAAGCCGAGGATCACCTGCGCATCCATGAGGTCGCGGTCCTCGCGGAAGTCGCCGCCCACATATTGCGCATATTGGGAGATGGCGCCCTGCGCATGCGGACGGAAGCCGCCCAGCCTGCTCTCGACCTCGCGCACGAAGTCGTCATGCTTCACGGCGCCGGCGGCGACGACGATCATGCGGTCGGCGCCATATTCGCGCTGCATGAAGCGGTGCAGCTGCGCCGAGTTGAACGACAGGACCGTTTCCGGCGTGCCGAGGATGGAGCGGCCGAGCGTCTGGTGACGGAAGGCGGTTTCGGTGAAGCGGTCGAAGACGACGTCGTCGGGCGTGTCGTGGGCGGCGCCGATCTCCTGCAGGATGACGTTCTGCTCGCGCTCCAGCTCTTCCGGGTCGAAGGTGGAATTCTGGAGGATGTCGGCCAGCAGGTCGACCGCCAGCGGAACGTCGTCTGCCAGCACGCGGGCGTAGAAGGACGTGGTTTCGACGCTGGTTGCGGCATTGATCTCGCCGCCGACATTCTCGATCTCGGACGCGATCTGGAAGGCGGTGCGCTCGGCGGTGCCCTTGAAGGCCATGTGCTCGAGCAGGTGCGCCATCCCGTGCTCGTCGTCACGCTCGTTGCGGGCACCGGACTTGACCCAGACGCCGAGGGCGACGGAATCCATGCTTGGAAGGGTTTCGGTGGCGACTGTCAGGCCGTTCGACAGACGGCTTACCTCAACACCCATATAGATCAGGCTCCCTACCTGTGGATCGCCGCGCGGCCGGGGCGGCGCACGCAAGACGATCTGACAATTTGATAGAGCATCGGCCGAAAACCGGATTCCACCTTCCGGTCGATGCGCTAGGCCCGCGTGTGGCGGGAAATATGATCTTCCAACATTTTTTTGTCCGATGGAAGCACTGTGTAGTTTTCCTTTGCGCTCATCAGGCCGGAGAGCCAGGCGGGCAGGGCGGGAGCGATGCCGCTGGCCGCTTCGACCGCGGCCGGGAACTTGGCCGGATGGGCGGTGCCGAGGATGACGTTGGGGGTGGCCGATCCGCCCTTCTGCGCCGCGACATGCACGGCGGTGGCCGTGTGGGGGTCGAGCAGGTAGCCATTGGCGGCAAGCGTGGCACGGATGGTTTCGGCGGTCTCGTCCATGGTGGAGCGGCCGGCGTCGAAGCCCTCGCGGATCGTCTCGATCTCCTGCCGCTCGATGGTGAAGGCGCCGGACTGCCGGAGCCCGTTCATGTAGCGCCGCACCGTTTCGGCATTGCGCCCCGAGGCTTCGAACAGCAGGCGTTCGAAATTGGACGACACCTGGATGTCCATGGAGGGGGAAGTCGTGGCGACCACGCCCTGCATCCGGTATTCGCCGGTTGCCAGCGCGCGGGCCAGGATGTCGTTGTCGTTGGTGGCGATGGTCAGCATCTCCACCGGCAACCCCATGCGCTTGGCGGCATAGCCTGCGAAGATGTCGCCGAAATTGCCGGTCGGCACGGTGAAGGAGACCGGCCGATCCGGTGCGCCGAGGGAGAGGGCGGACGTGAAGTAGTAGACGATCTGGGCCATGATGCGCGCCCAGTTGATCGAGTTCACGCCCGAAAGCGCCACGCGGTCGCGGAAGGCGTGGTCGTTGAACAGCTCCTTCACCAGCCCCTGGCAGTCGTCGAAATTGCCTTCGATGGCGAGCGCGTGGACATTGTCGGCCGTCGAGGTCGTCATCTGGCGCTGCTGCACCGACGACACCTTGCCGTGGGGGAACAGGATGAAGATGTCGGTGCGGCTGCGCCCGGCGAAGGCCTCGATGGCCGCGCCGCCCGTGTCGCCCGACGTGGCGCCGACGATGGTGGCGCGCTGGTCGCGTTCCGTCAGCACATGGTCCATCAGGCGGGCCAGCAGTTGCATGGCCACGTCCTTGAAGGCGAGGGTGGGGCCGTGGAACAGTTCCAGCACGAAGCTGTTCGGGCCGAGCTGCACCAGCGGGCAGATCGCCTCGTGGCGGAAGGTGGCATAGGCCTCGTTGACCAGCTTCTCCAGAACCGGCGCGGTGATCTCGCCGCCGACGAAGGGCGTCAGCACGCGCAGCGCGACCTGCTGATAGGTCAGGCCGCGCATGGCGCGGATCTCGGCCGCCGAGAATCGCGGCCACTCCTGCGGCAGGTAAAGGCCGCCGTCGCGCGCCAGCCCGGCAAGGACGGCATCGGAAAAGCCGAGACGAGGCGCTTCGCCGCGAGTGCTTATGTAGTTCATGAAGAATATTCCGTCGTTACCAGCCAGCGGGCGTGTGGATTTGTCGCTTTCGTCAGTCGCATTTTCGCCGCCGGATTGCTATAGGACACCACCGTCGCGAGAGGGAAGTGCACTTCATGGTGGTTGCTACATCGAATTTTCGCTTTTTCACGGGCCTGGCTCTTTCCGGCCTGATGCTGGCGATAGCCGGGTGCCAGTCGAACAGCGGCGATGTGCTGAAGGTGCAAGGCAATCAGGCAGCCAGCGCGTCCGGCGAGAAGGTGCTGGCCAGCGAGCTGATGGCCTATTGCCCGACGCTGACGCTGCGTGAGGGAACCGCCTATTTCAACACCTATGCGCGGGGCGGGCAGGGTGATCCGAGCAAGATCGTCTACCAGGCCTCGATCAGCGAGGTGACGCGCGACTGCAAGCGCGGCAACGGCCAACTGACCATGAATGTCGCGGCCGCCGGCCGCGTGGTGCCCGGCCCGCAGGGCGCTGCCGGTTCCATCACCATGCCGATCCGCGTGGTCGTGACGCGTGGCAGTGACGTGCTCTATTCGCAGCTTCACCAGTACAAGGTGCAGGTGAACAGCACCTCGTCCGCCACCCAGTTCGTGTTCACCGATCCCAATGTGACGGTTCCCGAGCCGACGTCGCGCAACTACCAGGTGTTCGTCGGCTATGACGAAGGCCCGCCGAAGGCCAAGGCCGAGGAGCAGCCGAGGCGCGTGGTGCGCAGGAAGCGTCCGGCCCCGGCTCCAGCCGCGCAGCCGGCGCCGCAACCGGCCACGACCACCTCGGAATCCGATATTCCGCGCTGATGACCACATGAAAAAGGCCGCTGCAAAGCGGCCTTTTGTTTGCGGCTGTCAGGCTTCCTCGGACCAGTGCAGCAGGGCGTCGAGCACGCCCTTCAGGTCTGCCCAGCGGCGGATGACCGTCTCCGCGCCTGCCTCCATCAGCACGTCGGCATGGCCGGGATAGCTGTGGGCGCCGCCGGTGAAACCGATGACGCGCATGCCCGCCGCCCGCGCGCCGGCAATGCCGTGCACCGAATCCTCGATCACGAAAGTGCGCGCCGGATCGGCCCCGAATTCCTTGGCCGCGTACTGGAACACGTCCGGTGCCGGCTTTGTCCTGCCGGTTGGCAGTTCGGGCGCGGAAAAGACCGGTCCCTTGAACAGGGGCAGGATGCCGGTCTTCTCCAGCATGGCGCGGATACGGTCGCTGGGCGAATTGGAACAGATGCAGCAGGGCCACGGAACCTGCATGATGGCCTCGCGCACGCCGTCCACGGCCCGCACGTCCTGCCGCAACCGCCGGTCCACGGTCGCCTCGGCCTTGTCGATCAGCGTGGCCTGCAAGGGCAGGCCGGAGATTTCCTCGATGCGCAGCAAGATATCCTTGAAGGTGAGGCCGGCATAGGTCTGCGCCAGTTCCTCCGCCGATATCTCGAAGCCGGCCTCGGTCAGCAACTCGGCTTCGACGCGCGCGGCGATGATCTCGGAATCGACCAGGACGCCGTCGCAGTCGAAAATGATGAGGTCTGGCTTGTCCATGGAGGTCCGCAGTTCGAATTGGGGGAAGGGGCACCGGCAACCGGTGGCGCGGGCATACATCAAGGTGCGCCGGCGCGCAAATCACGCTGCAAGCTTCACCGATTGTTTACGCTGATCGGTAACCATAACGGCGAGTAAACAGTAACGCGTATCCTGGGTGTGCCAAATGTCTGCAGTACGTCGTCTCGGCGAGTTTTCCGGTGTGTCTTCGAAGCCGGCCCAGACAGGGGAATGGCTGGACACGATCCTCAAGGGCGACTGCGTGGCGGCCATGAACCGTTTGCCCGACGCCTCCGTTGACGTCATCTTCGCCGACCCGCCCTACAACCTCCAGCTCAATGGCGATCTGCACCGTCCCGACCAGTCGAAGGTCGATGCCGTGGACGACGAATGGGACCAGTTCGAGAGCTTCGAGGCCTATGACGCCTTCACCCGCGCCTGGCTGCTGGCAGCGCGCCGCGTGCTGAAGCCGAGCGGCACGATCTGGGTGATCGGCTCCTATCACAACATCTTCCGGGTCGGCGCGAAGATGCAGGATCTCGGCTTCTGGATTCTCAACGACATCGTCTGGCGCAAGACCAACCCGATGCCGAATTTCCGTGGCCGCCGCTTCCAGAACGCGCATGAGACGATGATCTGGGCCTCGCGCGACGCCAAGGCCAAGGCCTACACCTTCAATTACGAAGCCATGAAGGCGGCCAATGAGGACGTGCAGATGCGCTCCGACTGGCTGTTCCCGATCTGCACCGGCAATGAGCGGCTGAAGGACGCCAAGGGCGAGAAACTGCATCCGACCCAGAAGCCGGAGGCGCTTCTGGCGCGCGTCATGCTGGCCTCGACCAAGCCGGGCGACGTGGTGCTCGATCCGTTCTTCGGCTCCGGCACCACCGGGGCGGTGGCCAAGCGCCTCGGCCGGCATTTCGTCGGCATCGAGCGCGAGCAGGGTTATATCGACGCCGCCATGGAACGCATCGAGGCGGTGAAGCCGCTGGGCGCGACCGAACTGACCGTGCTGACCGGCAAGCGTGCGGAGCCGCGCGTGGCCTTCGGCAGCCTGGTCGATACGGGCCTGGTGAAGGCCGGAACCACGCTGTGGGATTCCAAGCGCCGCTGGTCGGCCAAGGTGCGCGCCGACGGCACGCTGTCGATCGGCGAGGATGCCGGCTCGATCCACAAGATGGGCGCGCGCGTGCAGGGGCTCGACGCCTGCAACGGCTGGACGTTCTGGCACTATGAGCGCGCCGGCGGCCTTACCCCCATCGACGAGCTGCGCCGCATCGCGCGCCTCGGCATGGAGAAGGCCGGAGCCTGATCTAGAGCGCGTCCGGTTTAATTTGGGTCATATCCTGCGGCCTTGAAGTAATTGGCGCATTCGGCGGGCGTAAAGAGTTCGATGATGGAGCCTAGGGTGTTCCAGAGGGCGGTGATGGTCCGCTCGGCCTTTGCCCGCATC
>WPCJ01195241.1_pt1 | contig 36249 bp, 32 predicted proteins | sample 5399831 | NCBI WGS metagenome assembly WPCJ01 (sample SAMN12869470, study PRJNA574797) | sludge metagenome | isolation source: wastewater treatment of pH10 | place: China:Beijing | collected 2019-05-20 | reverse complement strand
TAGATTATATAAGAATTTATAAATGATATCAGTATTATTTTTAGTGAAAAAAAATCAAACATCCGATTAAATAAAATCATGCAAAAAAGCCATCTCGCTGAGATGGTTTTTTTTAATATTGATCAGATTTGTTACTTAATTAATTTTTTGGTTCTTAAATCACCGGAGTTTTCAGCTTTGAGAATATAAACGCCGTAAGGTAAATTATTAGCATCAATAACAAGTTTTTTCTCTTTGGAAAAAAGTTGCCGGATTAGCCTTCCGCCGGCATCAAATAATTCTACTTTATCAAGTTGTTGAGAAGATTCAACCACAAAAGTTTGTCCATTCCTGTAAACCTGGAAATCAGATTTACCGGTTCCATTATTTCCTAGCGTTTCTGCTTTATATACAATCTCAAAACGGGTATTGTTTGCTCCTTTTGTTGCTGTAAAATCATAGCTTCCATTGTTACTGAGATCAATATATTTATTAAGAAGCTTATCTTTCAAATAGATTTTCTGATTATTATCAAACAACCCTTCTGCGGTTTGAAGCCTGATCTTATAGGTTCCATCAACCGCAAAAACGTTTCCTAAAGTGATAACATCCTCTGTTGAAAAGTTACTAGATTTACCTTGGATCGCCAATTTTTTTGCACCTAATACAGAATAGAAAGAATCAGAACCTACTGTAAACAGCTCTCCATCAAAATCAGTTTCATAATTATCAGTTGCTCCATTAATATAACCTATAAGAATGGTATTGACCAAATTAGAAGGCGAAGTCATCGTTAACCAAAACCTATTCTTAGTTGTTTTCTGATAAAAGTTACCATTATCGGTTACCCTGATATTATTACTGAAATCCAAAGGCTGATCTTTGCCGCCAGCTTTTGCCTGGATAATGAAAGCCTGACCTATTTGGATTTTCCCATTCGGAATAACGGAACCATTATAAGGATTATCAGGATTATAAGTTGCCGGTGACCCGCCTGTTCCGTTGTAAACGGCATAATTATTCCCATTATAACCAGAACCAACCTGCTCTGCCGTATAACTATTATTAGTCCAGAACCAAACTGTAGAAAATATTTTAGTTGGGTTAAGTGCGTACAACAAATCAAAATCGATATTAGAAGGATAAGGATTACCAACCAAATTAAATCCATGATTTGCATCTGTCCGCTTCAAATTTTGATATTGAATATTACCGTTATTCGGAACACCATTAAAGTTATATGTTTTCGTATAGCCATTGGTTCCTATTTCTGCACGGATCGCATAACCTTTACCGGCAATAAAAGTCGCGTCATTAGTTACCGTAAATTTATCATTAGACTCATTATACTGTAAGTAACCATTGACTGGAGTATTGGGTGAGAAGCCTGTTGCTCCTTTGATAACCTGCCCGCTAACCGGCGAACTCCAATACACATAATCCATGTGTGTCGAGATATTATTCATATCTGTTACATATCTTTGAACCTGAACATTTCCTTCATTGATTACGTTATCAGTCTGGATCAGATTCGCATCACTTTCTATAATAAAGTTAACTGCAGAGCCATTATTCGTAATTTTCTTTTTGACAGTCACCGGGAAATTTGGTTTCACTCTTAAAGCTCCACCCGCATTGACGGTCAGATCACAAACATCCAAAGCGCCATTGGTTTGGGTATTATAACTTCCGGCAATAACAACTTTACTTCCCAAAACCGGCGTCCCATTTGTCCAGACATTGCTTACCCAGGTGTTAGTAGCTTCTTTAATCTGAGTTGCACGGGTTGCCGTGTAACATGTCTGCGTATTTTCTCTTACCTGGCAGTAATACTGATAATTATTAAGACCATTAACGTCACTTATTGTTAAGGTCTGAGTAGTTGCTCCGGAGTACACACCACCATCAACAATAGCAGTCCAGCTACCAGTAATTCCCAAAACATACCATTGGTAAGTTAAAGCATTACCTCCGGCAAGACCTTCCGTAGCAGTAAGAGCCAAAGACGCATTAACAACATCACAGTTAACAGCATATGAAGGCTGTGCTGTAATTACAGGCGGAGCTTTCACAACAGGAGGCTGTGCAACAACTCCTGTGAGACATTCATCCTGATCAATATCTTCAGTCGTCCATTCGTCATCTGCAAAAGTTGTTCTTGGCGATAGGAAATCATTCTTTCTTTTGAGGTAATATCCTATATAGCTAGGCGCCTTGAAATCATCAATAATAACTGAATTTTTCATTAATCGTAAACCATCATCAGCATTAAAACCAGTTGCTCCAAAACTTCCGTTACCTGTTGGCGCATAACCACACCTTGAAGAGCTGACACCTATCACAGCAATACCTTGGGAAGTAATAGTTCCGGTAAGGTTAGCATAAGTTGTGTAAGTTCCTCCATAAGTCGATGCTCTCTGAATCGAGTAACCCGAAAGATCCACTGTTGCTCCTGTTCTATTATACAGCGTAACCACCCCTCCGTTGCCACCATTTTCATCATAAACCTCATAAATAATAATATCGGATGCATTAGAACTTCCGGATCCGCCAGCTATAGATTCGCACCCTGAACTATCATTATTAATTAATGTAAAAGCTGTTTCAGAATCACAATCCAAAGCTGTATCTACAATGATATTACCATCAGCATTTGCAGGAACAGTGGCCTTTAGTTGTGTTGCGCTTATGAATTCTACTACTGCATTTGCTGTCCCGAATTTAACTGTTGATGAAGAATTAAAGTTAGCTCCTGTAATTGTAATAATGGTATTTGTAGGGCCATTTGCAGGGAAAGCTGTAATTGGTGACGGCGTACAAGCTTCGGTATAGCATGTCCAACTCAAATCATCTATTGCAACACGCGATCCGGAACTCGTAACAGTCACTACTACCGATCCGGAAATATTGATACCAGATAAAGTAGTAGTCTGAACACTAGAAGAGTAAGGAATATTACCCACTATATTTCCATTAACTCTAACAACCAGATTTCCAGAACTGTCAGTGTAAGGAAGTTTGGTTGTCATTGTAATACTACCAATACCATTATTAACAGATGGAGAAGTCAATATACCACTGCGTATAGTGATTGCTTTACCTGTTATAGTCTGATCCGTTCTTGCATCTGTCGCTGTCCAAGTCCCACCATTATCTCCTGTCCAGCTACGGTTTTGGTAAGAAGTTGAACTGGCTGTAGGGATATTAGTAAAACTTTCCGTTAAACAAGGCCCCTGTGTAACCGTAAGTGTTACAACATTAGATGTTTTACTTGCGCAGGCATTACTTATGATAACTCGATATTTGTATCCGTTTTTACTTATTGGTGTATTTATAAGAGTATATGTTGCGTTCGTGCCAACTGTTGTCCAGGAGCCGGCCATACCAGTTGCACTTTCCTGCCATTGATAAGTATAAGGTGCAGTTCCTGATGCGGTTACCGTAAAACTTACATTGCCACCTGACACTACACTTTGATCAGCTGGCTGTATACTGATATTAGCAGAAGTACTGATAACAACCTGTGATTGCATAGCATATGAACCCGTACTCCAGCAATTACCATTGTATGCACGAACGTAATAATACCCCGAAGATGTCACTTCGAAGGGTTCGGAAACCACCGAACCATTGACGAAAACAACCGGGTTTGCCAAAGATGTTCCGGAAGCTGTAGCCTGCCAATAATAGATAACTCCTGATTGGGGTTGAGCCGTACCGTGCTCGTAGATCAAAACCGCGCTACCACAATTCGGGGTTGCTGAAGGTGTAATCTCACCATTTGGATTAAGCGGTATATCACAAACTGTAGCCTGACTTCTTGGATTATTTGTAGCAGCTGCTACATTATATATATAATTGTTCGAACAGATATTATATTCAAAAACTCTGAAATAATAAGTTGTAGAAGATGCCAGACCCGTAACAGAAACACTATTTCCTACTCCTGCATAGATAACTTGCTCTCCACCTGAATAAATATTATTAGCCGTTGGAAGAACATTAGAACTAACAGGATTTGTAAAACTATTAGCTGTATTGACAACCACTACTCTACCAATCCCATCTCCTGCAGTTAAATTAACCGTCATTCCCGATGATGTTACGGAAGAAAATGACACCACCGATGATTGTATTGTGGGTGCAAGGCAAGGTGATACTGTTCCCTGTAATTTCACAATAGAACCGGAACCATCTCCGCCGCCTTCTACAGCAATGATATTATTACTAGGATTACTGTATATTCCCACAGGCAATCCTGCTTTCAAACGAACCAATACCGATTTTGAAAGTGTAGATCCTGCGTAAGAAACAGGCACTGGTGCGTCAGCATAACTCAACCAGACGTTTCCGTTATCTAAAGAAATTTCATAATCATCTCCAGGCAAAAGATTGACCGCTGATCCATCCAAATGAATTCCGTCTAATGTAAATACCTGAGCCCCAGAAGGACCATGACTTTCTACATAATTGAAGCCCGACAGCAAATCCGGTGTTACAGTAAGCGTAGATTCATTAAGTATCCAATGTGCATAGAGCGTTATTGATGCATTAAATCCCGAATGGACATAAACATCTCCTCCGTTATAATCCGCAGTAGTTCCGGCGGCATTCGTTTTCCATCCACCAAAGGTATAACCTGACCTTGTTAGGCCCGCACCATTGTTCAATGTAATCGTACCCGATTTAACACCTATAGTTCCGTTATAATACCCATCTTGGCTAGAAATTGTTCCCGAACCACCATTACTATCATAAGAAACAGAGAATCGCCATCTGGCATATATTGTGACATTATTATTAGGCATAGGCGCCGGACCATAATTAGATCCAGGCGTGTTAATTACTCCTCCTGAAACACCATTAGGAATACTATACCAACTGGCAAGCACATAACCGGTTTTAGCAAGCGTTGCCGGATTTGCCAATATAATCCCAGGATTTTGCCCTGCAGTAAAGGCATCACTTGCAGGAACTGTACTTACCGCACTGGTATTATCATTACCGTCATAAGTAAGGGTATATGTCGCAGGCACCCAATGTGCATATAGCGTTACTGATGCACCAGATCCGGAATGTGTATAGCTGCCTGCGCCTGCATAATTGGCAGTTGTCCCGGCTGCTGAAGTTTTCCATCCACCAAAGGTATAACCAGCTCTCGTAAAACCAGAACCATTATTTAATGTAAGCGTACCTGTACCGGCGCTTCCATTATAATAACCCGTTTGTGATGCAATAGTACCTGTACCTCCGTTACTATTATAATTAATTGCAAAATTCCATATTGCATATAATGTTGCGCTACTTGTGAAAGGATATGTAGCCTGATTGGCATAAGCCACCGTTCCAGATGCAGCATTAGCAACAGACGATGCCCATCCTCCAAAACCATATCCGGTTTTAGTAAAACCATTAGCCGTCAAAGCTGTTGAAGAACCAGCCGACTGTGAAGCCATTGAACCTCCAGTACTGCCGTTACCATTGAATGTAACGGTATAACTTGCAGAAGCCATTTTGTAAAAAGTAATATCCTGTTGAGTTCCTGTATAGCAGGCGAACCTGGGCGAAGAAGTATTATATTGCAAATACCTTGATGTAACACCTAAATTCTGAACTCCAAACAAACTACCGCTAACATAGGTAATATTCCATCTCTGGTTATTACCACTTACTGAGGTTACAGCTTGTACATTATTGCTCGATCCGGTATAAGAGGCATATACAGCCGTTTCTTCATTATATATTGTTTTTCCGGATCCATTAGTTTCGATTTTCCAGACTATAGACTTTGAGGGATTTGTTAACGTTGTACCAGAAGCAGGTGAAATCGACGTATTAGCAAAATAGGTACTACTGGTATAAGTATTGTTCATCGCAAAAGTAGTCCCGTAAGCAATCACATAATACCCATCTGTTAAATCAGCCGCTGCAGAAACTTTGGTGAATGTACCTGTGCCCGAATATTGAGCAGCCGTTTTTACACCAATCAACAAAAAAAAGAAAAATAAAAAAGCCTTAACGGACTTTAAAAGAAAATGTTTTCTCGCAGAGAATAAACTTTGTTCCATAGCATTTGTTTTCATTAAGCAAGCAAATATAACCGTATAATAAAAGCAAAAGCCTGAGTTTTAAAATGTTAATACAAATGTAAAAACACCACCAAAATCCCATTAATTTTGTGGATAAAGTGTATTTGTTAAAATTCCATTTTCTTAAATTTTACAAACATTTAACCTTTAGTTTAAAACAACTTATATTCTTAATTAAAAAACAAATCTATTGTTTGCCGAAAACTATTTAATCACCATCATCTCACTATAGAGATTCTCAAGATGAAGGATTTTTGTAAAAGGGCTTTTCACTGTTTTGAGTGCTTCTTTCCCATTGATATAGCTGTACCGTGAAGCGATATTATACATATTGGAAACCAGAATAAGCCAACATTCTTTAGTCTTGTGATTATAGAGCGGATATTTGGAATTTTTCTTTTCAATGATTTCAAGGATCTTATCAGAATGAAGCTCATCAAACAAGGACAGGTTATATTCCAAAAACAAAAGAACGCCCTTCTGATTAGGCGTTCTTCTTATAGATTTAACAAATTTGGTTCTCTTATTATTAGTAATTGCAGATGAGATCTCTTTGATTAACTGTTCCGGCTGCAAATAAAAATCATCCTGAAAATAATCGATATTAAGATGATAAATACCATAGAGACTTTTGTAATCTGACAAAAGATTTTCCACAGTACGAAAAATATGATTAATATAACTTTCTTTTTTTTTGAGCTCGAAGTGGTTGATAATCTCCGAAACCTCTATCCCGATCCGCTTTCCTTTATAATTAATGATAAAATCAGGACTTTCTCCTGTCAGGTTTTCGATTTCCATTTCTGGATAATGCTGGAACAATGTATTGAGCAGCAGCAATTCGGTTTTTTTCTGGTATTCTTCGCGCTCGTGCAGGTTGGCGTTACCGATAGAGTCATACCATTTCACCAGATCATCAGTCTTCTTATTCTTAGAAGCCACACAGATCTCCAGATTTTTATTAAGGTCCTCGCAAAAGATCATAACATTTCTTTTAGAAATTAAACCTGTTCTAAGTTAGTAAATTATTGATTACAAAATAATTATATTAATTAAAATTAATGTTACAAAGTGTAAGATACCTGTAAGAGGTTTTCAGGGAACAAAGTTCATTTTTTTGCAATGCAATTTTCATTTTGTAATGTGACAACCAAAACACTTGAACCCAGCCTTGTTGCACGAATCTAGCAAACTGCAGCTCATCCAAAAACTAATTATTATATTTGCAAGCTTATAGACGACCTTAAAATATATATACGAACTATGGATTTCAAAAACTTCAAGATGCCTTACAGCATCAATCCAAGCTACTCCAAAAGAACCGCCTATTTCTCTATGGAATTTGCCATAGACCAGGCGCTCAAGATCTACAGTGGCGGGCTTGGTTTCCTGGCAGGATCTCATATGAGAAGTGCTTATAACTTAAAACAAGATTTCGTGGGAATCGGGATTTTGTGGAAATATGGCTACTATGACCAAAGCCGAAATGCAGATCAAACCCTGAACCCGATCTGGACAAAAAAAATGTACAGCTTTTTGGAAGATACAGGCATCAAATTTCAGATTGAAATTCATAATGCACCAGTTTGGGTAAAAGTCTGGTATCTGAATCCTGAAACTTTCAAAACCTGCCCAATGTTCTTTCTGAGTACAGATGTACCGGAAAACGATCATTTATCAAAAACAATTTCTCATAAATTATACGATGCCAACGAATCTACAAAACTGGCTCAGTACATTCTTCTTGGCAAAGGAGGCGCAAAGCTTTTGGATGAGATGAACTTCGAAAGAGATGTTTACCACCTGAACGAAGCTCATGGTTTACCAGCAGCATTTTACTTATTAAGAAAATATGGTGGAGATCTTGCTAAAGTGAAAGAAAAATTAGTTTTCACTACACATACTCCTGAAGAAGCAGGGAACGAAAAACATAATATCCACCTTTGTCACGATATGTCTTATTTCTGCGGATTAAGCATTGATGAGGTTAAAAATATAGAAGGTGTAAACGACGACCGTTTCAATCACTCGCTTTGCGCATTGAGAATGTCAAGAATTTCCAATGGCGTTTCACAGCTCCATGGTGTGGTTTCCAGAGATATGTGGAGCAAATATCCGGGTATCTGTGAGATCAAATCCATTACCAATGCTCAGGAATTCAAATATTGGGCAGACAAACCCTTATACGATGCCAAGGATGAAAGTGATGATACCCTTTTCGATTACCGCAAGAAACATCTTAAAAAAAGAATGTTTAAAATCGTCGCAGACCAAACAGGAAAATTGTTTGATCCAAATGTATTGACCATTGTTTGGGCAAGACGTTTCGCCGGTTACAAAAGGGCAGATCTTCTTTTAGCTGATAAAGAACGCTTCAGGAAAATGCTGGAAAACAGTAAATATCCGGTTCAGATCATCTGGGCAGGAAAACCTTACCCGATGGATTACGGTGCAATCTCTACTTTCAACAATCTGGTTGAGGAAAGTAAGAATCATAAAAACATGGCAGTTCTTACAGGTTATGAATTATCTTTGAGTAAATCCCTGAAACAAGGCTCTGACATCTGGCTCAACAATCCGAGAGTTCCAAGAGAAGCTTCCGGAACCAGTGGAATGACCGCTTCTATGAACGGTTCTGTGAATCTCTCGACTGATGACGGTTGGATTCCGGAATTTGCAAAACATGGCGAAAATTCTTTCGTCGTTCCAAAGGCAGATTATCACAACTGGCCACAAATCGAACAGGATCAATTTGACCTGAATAATCTTTATGATGTTCTGGAAAACCAAATCATCCCAACGTATTATGAGAACCCGAATCAATGGAGAAAGATTGTACAAACCGCGATGGATGATGTTAAATATCAATTCAACAGCGACAGAATGGCAGATGAATATTACAAATTGATGTACTGATCATTATCTACACAAAATTCAAAACCCTGATTTCAATGAAATCAGGGTTTTTTTGTTGACCTATTTCGAAAATTCAACAATTATAATATAGATTATGAGCCTTAATGAAACTGTGCCGTTTCTGTAGAGTCTTTCATTGCAACAGTTGCAGATTTTCCGCTGGTAACAATTGTTTGGATCTCATCAAAATAACCTGTCCCAACAAAAGATTGGTGTTTCACAGCACGGAAACCTTTTGACTGAAGCGCAAATTCTCTTTCCTGCAATTCTGAGTAACCGGCCATACCTCGTTCTTTGTAAGCATAAGCCAGCTCAAACATAGCTGTGTTCAAAGCATGAAAACCTGCCAATGTTATAAACTGGAATTTGTATCCCATTTTCGCCAATTCTTCACGGAAGTTTTCCATCTCCTCAACTGTCAGTTTTGCAGCCCAGTTAAAAGAAGGTGAACAGTTATAGGCCAGCATTTTATTTGGAAACTTTGCGTGGATTCCTTCAGCAAAACGTCTTGCATAATCCAAATCCGGATTCGAAGTTTCCATCCAGATCAGATCGGCGTAAGGCGCATAAGACAAACCCCTGTCAATCCCTTGTTCCACACCGTTATTCACAACATAAAAACCTTCCGATGTTCTTTCTCCCGTCACAAATTTTTTATCTCTGTCATCAATATCAGAAGTTAGCAAATCCGCCGCATCAGCATCAGTTCTTGCAACAATCACAGACGGAACACCACAAACATCTGCAGCTAATCTTGCCGCAATCAGTTTATTGATCGCTTCCTGGGTCGGAACCAGAACTTTTCCGCCGAGATGTCCGCATTTTTTAGCAGATGATAATTGGTCTTCGAAATGAACGCCAGCCGCACCAGCTTCTATCATTTGTTTCATTAATTCAAAAGCATTCAGATTGCCGCCAAAACCAGCTTCTGCATCAGCAACAATCGGAACAAGATACTCCTTCTCCCCACCTCCGTTAACCGATTGGATCTGGTCCGCTCTCAACAATGCATTATTGATCTTCTTAACTACAAACGGAACCGAATTTGCCGGATAAAGTGACTGGTCCGGATACATCTCTCCGGAAAGATTCGCATCTGCTGCAACCTGCCAGCCTGATAAATAAATTGCTTCCAATCCTGCGTCAACCTCCTGCACAGCCTGATTTCCTGTCAAAGCACCCAATCCGGCGACCCAATCTTGGTTATTCAGTTTATTCCAAAGTTTTTGAGACATTTCGTTAGCAATTGTATAATCCAATTTGTAAGAGCCTCTCAGTTTCAGTACATCTTCTGCCGTGTAAGGTCTTGTAACGCCAATCCATCTGGGATTTGTCAGCCAGTCTTTTTCCAATGCCTGGATCTGTTCTTGTTTTGTTTTCATAATAATATTTGGTGATTTGGTGTGATATGATTTCTAAATTTCAGAAATAAAGATTACCGACTCAAGATTTTAATCCTTGAACCTATAAGTCTTTGTTCTTTATTCTTGTTTCTTTAAATAAATGGATACGCCTTCACAGTGAGGAATTCTTCAAACTTACCGCAGAATATCAATTCATTGAAAAGCTCCTTCGCAAGATTAAATCTACCTTTAGCATACCGGTCTTCTCCAACGTATTTCTTAATTCTGGAGAGTTCTTCTATTTCCCATTGGAGAACCAGTTCCCTGGTCAATGTTCTTTCATCTTCAAGAACAGCATTATGATGCAGCCATTGCCAGATCTGAGTTCTGGAAATCTCCGCGGTTGCAGCATCTTCCATTAGATCATAAAGAGCTGCTGCACCAACCCCCATCAACCAGGATTCGATATAAAGAATTCCGATGTTGATATTTTTTCTAACGCCATTTTCAGTAATCGTTCCGGCAGGAACTTCGAGCAATTCGAATTCTTTTATTTTGTGGTCAAACTTTTTATCGATCTGATTTTTTCCCGGCATATATTGGTCAAAAATCTCCTTCGCAACAGAAACCAAAGCCGGATGCGCAACCCAAGTTCCGTCGTGACCATTCCGAACTTCCCGTTCTTTATCATTTCTTACTTTCTCAAAAGCCAATTCATTAGCTTCATCATCATTTTTTACAGGAATCTGCGCTGCCATTCCGCCCATTGCGTGGACATTCCTTTTGTGGCAAACCTCAATCACTCGTTTGGAATAAGCACTCATAAAAGATGAACTCATCGTGACTTGGTCTCTATCAGGAACTAAAAACTGAGCTTGATTTCTAAATTTTTTGATATAAGAAAATATATAATCCCAGCGTCCGCAGTTAAGCCCGGAACTATGGTTCTTCAGCTCGAAAAGAATCTCGTCCAGTTGGAAAGAAGCAGTGATTGTTTCAATCAGAACAGTTGCTTTGATTGTCCCCTGCGGAATTTCCAGGTAATTCTGAGCAAAAACGAAAATATCATTCCACCAACGAGCTTCTTTGTAATGTTCTAATTTTGGAAGATAAAAATAAGGCGCTGTTCCTTTTTCAATTAAAGCTCTAGCATTTCTAAAAAAATAAATCCCAAAATCCACCAAAGAACCCGATATGTTTTCGCCCTCAACTTCAATATTTTTTTCTGATAGATGCAAACCTCGCGGACGTACAATCAATGTTGCAATCTCATTATTCAGTTGGTAAGATTTGCCTTGTTCATTAGTAAAATCGATATTTCTATTGATGGCATCTGTCAGATTAATCTGTCCCTGGATACAGTTTTCCCAAGTCGGAGAATTGCTGTCTTCAAAATCTGCCATAAAAGTATTAGCTCCGGAATTAAGTGCATTGACAATCATTTTCCTGTCAACCGGACCTGTGATTTCCACTCTCCTGTCTAAAAGATCTTCAGGAATCTCTGAGCACGTCCATTCTCCGTTTCGGATATGGATTGTTTCTGATGGAAAAGATGGCAACTCACCCGAATCAAATTTCAATTGTGTTTTTTTTCTTTCTTCCAAGAGTTCAATTCTTGTGTGATTAAAATTCTTATGAAGTTTAGTTAAAAAATCCATTAATTCATCAGTAAAAACCTCTTGAAATCTGGCATCCGGAAAAATTTTCAGTTGGCTCATCGTTTCCATAATTAAAATATTTTGTGATTTGGCTGAACAAATATATAAAAAGATTTTCACAATTAGCGAACGTTCGCTAATTTTTAATAAAAATTATTATGCGGATAATCGCTTTAATATTTATCTTTGATTCTATGATTGCAGAGAGTGACTATATACGTGTGGTTTTCGGACTAAAACTGAAACAACAGAGACAGAAAAAAAACTGGTCCCTGCAAGACCTTGCAACCAAAACAGGTCTTTCCAAATCTTATCTCAACGAAATAGAAAACGGAAAAAAATATCCGAAGCACGACAAAATCATTCAGCTTTCGGAAGCTTTGAATTGTACTTTTGATGATTTGGTTTCGACCAAGCTGGATAAAAGTCTGACACCAATCAATGATGTTCTGCAATCGGATTTTTTCAAGGAGATACCGCTTGATCTGTTTGGAATCAACAAGAATAACCTCATCAGTATAATCAGCGATGCACCGAAAAAAGTAACGGCGTTTATTAATGCATTAATCGAGATTTCTCAGAATTACAACCTTGGAAAAGAACGATTTTATTTTGCAGTGATGCGTTCTTTCCAGGAATTATATGATAATTATTTTCCCGAAGTTGAGGAAAAAGCGATTCAGTTCGCAAATGAAAATCAACTGGAGCTCAATAAAAATCTCAAATCCGAAATCCTTGAAAGCCTTCTGAAAGAGAAATTCGGTTACAACATCCAGTCAAAGGATTTTTCGGACGATTATGCTTTGAATCAACTTCGTTCACTTTATATTCCGGAAAAAAAATTATTGCTTTTGAATGATCGATTGGACTTTAATCAAAAAATCTTTATCCTCGCAAAAGAAATTGGCTTCAATGTTTTGAAACTGAATCCAAGACCCAATACTTATTCTTGGCTGGACTTTGGAAGTTTTGAAGAAATTCTCAATAATTTTTACGCTTCTTATTTTGCAGGATGTTTTTTAATTTCGAAAAAAGAACTGATTGAAAAAACCTCCGATTTCTTTGACGAAAAACAATGGAAATCCCAGCATTTCGAAGCATTAATCAACCATTTTACAGATTCGCCGGAAACATTTTATTACAGATTAACCAATGTTCTGACCTCAGAATTTGGAATCAAAGATTTGTTTTACTTATGTTTTGTAAAAAAAGATGATTCTGACAAAATCCAGATTTTGAAAGAACTCCATCTCAATCATCAGCAGGCACCACATTCCAATGCAACCAACGAACATTACTGCAGACGATGGATTGCTGTGAAAAACCTGCATCATCTCAAGGAAAACGAAACAATGACTGACGCGCAGATTTCACACTATAAAGATCAGGGCGTGAGTTATCTTGTAATTTCCACTTCACAAAAAAATCCTTTTTCTGACGGAAGCAACAGAAGTTATTGCCTGGGAATATTGCTCAATAATCAAACATTCAAAAAAATCAATTTCGCCAAATCCGCATCTTTGAAAACCATTGAAGTTGGTGTGACCTGCGAAAGCTGCAGTATTTTGAATTGCGAAGTAAGACAAGCGCAGCCTGTAAGACTGGAAAAGGAACAATTCAACCTTGATATGAAAAAGTCGATTGAGAAAATCAGAAAATCATTAATTTAGAACAATGATTTTTGATTTTCTTTTCCCGAATCGTTGCCTGGACTGCAATCAGTTGATTGATAAGCAGGATGTGGTTTGCGAATTATGCTTGGACAAAATCAACTTTTCAAATCATAATTATTTCGGAAATAATTCCCTGATGGACAAAGCATCATTACAAATCCCCGTAGAAAACGCCTACTCGCTTCTATTTTATGAAAAAGAAAGTCTGGCACAAAGAATCATTCATCAGCTTAAATATAATCATCGGGAAAAAATCGGAAAAGTCTTGGCCAAATGGATCACTGAAAGAATTAATTTTAGGGATAACAAACCAGATTTGCTCGTAACAGTTCCGCTTCATTATAAAAAACTGAAACAACGTGGTTATAATCAGCTTCATCTATTCGGAAATGAATTGTCGAAGCATTATCAGATTCCTGTCAATCATACTTTATTAAAAAGGACAAAACATTCCCGTGCACAAGCTAAGAAAAATCAAACCGAAAGACTGAAAACAAAAAACGCTTACCAATTGACTGAAAATATCAATGATAAGCATATTCTTTTGATCGATGATGTTTACACCACAGGAAACACAATATCGAATATCGCGTGGGAAATTCTCAATAATTCCAAGAATGTAAAAATCAGTATTTTGGTAATGGCGATGGACGTTTGATTAGTTATGAATTATAAGTTATGAGTTTTTCGAATCATTCATAACTCATAACTAGTAACTCATAATTATCTTTGAAGTTTTTCGCCGTAAGACAAATCGCCTGCATCACCTAAACCCGGTGTGATATAACCTTTTGAAGTCAGACTTTCATCCAAAGCACCAACCCAAACTTTCGCATCCGGATAAGCATTCTGAATCGTCTCAACTCCTTGTCTGCTTGCGATGGCTGCAACAATATGAATGGAAGTTGGTTTTCCGTTGGTCAACAAATCTTTAATCGCTTCAATCAGAGAAGCGCCGGTTGCAAGCATCGGATCTGCTACAATAAGCGGACGACCGTCTAATTTTGGACAAGTCAGATAATCTTGTTTGATAGAGAAATAATCGTTAGCATCGTGCTTTCTGTAAGCTGCGACAAATCCACAATCCGCTTTATCAAAATAATTCAAAATCCCTTGAAACAAAGGAACTCCGGCTCTAAGAATAGTTGTGATAACAGGTTGTGTTTGGATTTCTTTAACTCTGATTGTATCAAGAGGCGTTGTGATTTCGATTTCTTTCTGATCCAGTGTTTTACTGATTTCGAAAGCTGCAATTTCTCCGATTCTTTCCATATTTCTACGAAATTTCATTCGGTCATTTTGAACTTCGATATTTCTAAGGTCGTTGATCCAGGAATTAACAAGTGAAAATTGATCTGATAATATTGTAAGCATTAGTTATTGCGATTTTTAATAAATATTTAAAATTAATAAAAAAACCCTTTCAGAACCTAAGCTCTGAAAGGGTTGAAAATTATTTTTGTCTGAAATAAACTTCGATTGGAACACCGGTAAAACCAAACTCTTTCCTAAGCTGGTTTTCGGTAAAACGTTTGTATGGCTCTTTCACATATTGCGGAAGATTACAGAAGAAAACAAACTGTGGCGACGGCGTTGGCAATTGCACACAGTATTTGATTTTAATATACTTCCCTTTGATTGCCGGTGGCGGTGTTCCTTCAAAAATAGGAAGCATCACTTCGTTCAATTTAGAAGTTTTGATTTTTTTCTTACGGTCTTCATAAACCTGCATTGCAACCTCAACCGCTTTCAGAATTCTTTGTTTTGTCAAAGCAGAAACGAATAAAATTGGAACATCATTGAACTGACCGATTTTATGTTTGATAGCCGCTTCGAAATCACGCATTGTGTTAGTTTCTTTTTCAACCAAATCCCATTTGTTCACCAAAATAACGATACCTTTTCTGTTCTTTTGAGCCAATCCGAAAATGTTCATATCCTGAGATTCCCAACCCAAAGTTGCATCTACCATAATGATCACAACATCAGAATATTCGATAGAACGAATGGAACGCATCACGGAATAAAATTCCAAATCTTCGTTTACCTTAGATTTTCTTCTCATTCCGGCTGTATCCACCAACACAAACTCGTGCCCGAATTTGTTATATAAAGTCTGAATACTGTCTCTTGTTGTCCCGGCAATATCGGTAACGATGTTTCTCTCAACATCCAACAAAGCGTTTGTCAATGTCGATTTTCCAACATTCGGACGACCTGCGATCGTGATTTTTGGCAATCCTTCGAACGGATCCTTGTAATCTGTCGTCGGGAAATCGCTGACAACCTGATCTAGCAATTCTCCGGTTCCGGAACCCGTTGCAGAAGACAATGTAAAATATTTTTCAACACCTAATTGGTAAAACTCGGTGGCCGGCAATTCTTCTTTGGAAGAATCTACTTTGTTTACCACCAAATAAACCGGCTTGTTGGATTTTCTTAATAATTCGAAGATTTCCTGATCTGTATCGGTAAGACCTTCTTCCACATTCACCATAAAAATGATAGAAGTTGCTTCGTCCACCGCCAACTGTACCTGTTTACGAATCTCCTGCTCGAAGATATCGTCTGTTCCGACATCATAACCGCCTGTGTCGATTACTGTGAAGTCCACACCATTCCAATCGGATTTTCCGTAATGACGGTCACGAGTAACGCCGGCTGTAGAATCAACAATAGCTTCTCTTCTTTCTAATAATCGGTTAAATAATGTGGATTTTCCTACGTTAGGGCGCCCAACGATAGCGACAATGTTTGACATAAATTTGTTTAATAATAAGATTATTAATGGGTTACTCTTACTTTAAGAGCCCAAAATTTTTGCAAAGATATGAATTTAGAAACAAGATTAGAGCTTGAAGTTGCAAAGTCCTGAATTTAAATGAATAATGATTTCTCAAACTACAAAGTATTTTGGAAAGCTTTTTGTAATTTTATTGAAAATCAAACTATGAAAAAAATATTAATTATCCTTTTAGCAGTTTTTATTATGATTCAGTTTTTTCCGATTGATAAAACCAATCCTGCAACCAATGAAGGAATGGACTTTTTGAAAATCAAAAATACACCCGAACCGATTGCAAAAATGATTCGAAACTCCTGTTACGACTGTCATTCCAATGAAACTAAATATCCATTTTACAGTAACATCCAGCCTGTTGCATGGCTACTGAAAAATCATATCGATGAAGGCAGAAAAGAGCTTAATTTTTCAACTTTTGCAACGTATGAACCGAAAATACAAGCGCACAAACTGGAAGAGGCTGCCGAAAATGTGGAACAAAGCAAAATGCCTCTGGAAAGTTATCTGCTGGGGCATTCTAATGCAAAATTGACCGATGCACAAAGAAAAGAATTGGCGCAATATTTTAGGAAAATACAGAAAGAAACAGAAACCAACCCGTTATGACAACAGAAGTCTCAGCCAGTTTTAAAGATAAATATATTGTTTTCTATGACGGAGAATGCGGATTTTGCAATCATTGGGTACAATGGATTCTGGAAAAGGATAAAAATGATAAATTTCTATTTGCTTCTCTTCAATCTGAGTTTGGACAAAAATTTTTAAACGAAAGAAATCTTCCGAACCAGATTTTCGACACACTTTATCTTTGGAAACCGCAGAGTTTTTATCTTACAAAATATAAGGCTGTTTTGAAAATCGCAACTGAGATTGGCGGAATCTACTCTTTGTCTACGATTGGAAAAATAATCCCGGACTTTATAGGCAATCAGTTTTACAGTTTGATTTCCCGAAACCGGAAAAAGCTGGCAGCTAATCAATGCTTTTTACCAAGTGCTGAACAACGGAAAAAATTCCTGAATTGAAAACGCGTAAGTGATTGCAACGGCATCCTTTTTCTAATTTGGGAAAAGCTTTGGCAGAAAAAGATAGAGTGGAAAGCACGACCCGCTTGTTTTTTAGCTACGGAACTGGCGCAGGAAAAACAAAGGGATACGCTCAAATCTTTTTTTGTTTTTTGGTAAAATCTGAAAATAAAATCTTTTCTGATTTTATATTTTTATATTTGCAATATTATGGAATATAATACCGACAGAACACAGTTGCTAATGCCGGAATACGGACGCAATATCCAGCAATTGGTAGAGCATTGTAAAACATTGCCAACCAAAGAAGAACGTAACGAGATGGCACTTGCAATCATAGAATTCATGGGGCAAAGAAATCCTCATTTGCGTGATGAGGAAAATTACAAACACAAGCTTTGGGATCACTTATTCATTCTTGCTAACCACGACCTGGATGTAGATTCACCATATCCGATTGTATCGGCGGAAGATCTGATCACCAAACCAAGAAAAATGGATTATCCTTCTTTGGATAACGATTATAAATTTTACGGAAAAAGCATTTTACAATTGATTGAAAAAGCGATTGCCCTGGAAGAAGGTGATGAAAAAGACGCTCTGATCCAGGTGATTGCCAACAATATGAAAAAATCCTATAATGTCTATAACAAAGAGCATGTGCAGGATGATGTCATTTTCCGTCATTTAAAGGAGTTATCAGAGAACAGACTGGATCTTACAGGGCTGGATACGCTGGACAAGAGCAAAATCTATTACGCCACTAACAGAAACAACAGAAATCAAAATAACAGAAACCAAAATAATAACAATAATAAAAGGAAAAATAACTTCCAAAACCATAAAAATAAAAGAAGATAATGAGCGGAGCTTTCGAAATAAGAGGTGGAAAAAGATTGAGCGGAGAAATTACCCCTCAAGGTGCGAAGAATGAAGCTTTGCAAATTCTTTGTGCTGTTCTCTTGACTGAGGACGAAGTAAGAATCACCAACATCCCTGACATCAAAGATGTTAATAAACTGATTGAGATTCTTCAGGATTTCAACGTAAAAGTAACCAAAAATGGAAAAGGCGATTATACTTTCAAAGCTGACGAAGTTAATTTTGATTATATCAAATCTAAAGAATTCAAAAAAGACGGCGCAAAACTGAGAGGTTCTGTGATGATCCTTGGTCCAATGTTGGCGAGATTTGGTGAAGCCTATTTGCCAACGCCTGGTGGAGATAAAATCGGAAGAAGACGTCTGGATACGCATTTCCAAGGTTTTGTGGAATTGGGCGCAGAGTTTTCTTATGATGAGGAAGAAGCTTTCTACTCTTTAACAGCTAAAGAACTTAACGGAAAATTCATTCTGCTAGAAGAAGCCTCTGTTACAGGAACTGCGAATATTGTAATGGCTGCTGTTTTAGCAAAAGGAAAAACCAGAATCTACAATGCTGCCTGCGAACCTTACTTACAGCAATTATGTAAAATGCTGAACAGAATGGGTGCTAATATTACCGGCATTGGTTCCAATCTTTTAACTATTGAAGGTGTGGATAAGCTACACGGAACTGAACATACAATGCTGCCGGATATGGTGGAAATCGGTTCCTGGATTGGATTGGCAGCCATGACAAAATCCGAGATCACTATTAAAAATGTTAATTGGAATCAGCTTGGCGTTATTCCCAATACATTCAGAAAATTAGGAATCGAACTGGAACAAAGAGGTGATGATATCTACATCCCTTCTCAGGAAAATTATAAAGTTCAAAAATTTATCGATGGGTCTATCTTAACGGTTTCCGACGCGCCTTGGCCAGGATTCACTCCGGATTTGCTATCTATTATTCTGGTCGTTGCAACGCAGGCAAAAGGTTCTGTTTTGATTCATCAGAAAATGTTCGAAAGCAGGTTGTTCTTCGTTGATAAACTGATCGATATGGGTGCTCAAATTATCCTTTGTGATCCGCACAGGGCAACTGTAATTGGAATGAATCAAGAAACGCCTTTGAGAGGAACAACAATGGTTTCGCCGGATATCAGAGCCGGAAATGCGCTATTGATCGCTGCACTTTCTGCTGAAGGAAAATCGGTCATCCAAAACATCGAACAAATCGATCGTGGTTATGAAAACATCGACGAAAGACTAAGAGCAATTGGTGCTGATATCAGAAGAATTGATTAATAATAATTCAATTAATTATTATAAAAATAAAAAAGGAAGCTTTTATGAAGCTTCCTTTTTTTGCAGAACATCGATCTTGCTGCTCAACAATTTGTATTGCGCCAGATAGTTTTCAATCTTAATTATTTCTTCCTGAGTGATTTTCAACAAGAGTTTAACATTCCCGAAATTATTCCCATTCAGATATTCGATGTGAGCATTCACAATTTTGTAACTGATATTATAATGGTTGTAAATCGTATAAAGTAGAATATCAAATCTTATCTTTCCATTCAGCTCTATTTCCAGAATGATCTCTCTTTTCGGCGTTGCGAAAAAAGCGTTATTTGTAGTTTCCTGTTTGTAAATCATAGTAATATTTTTGGTGGATTATTTAATTTTATTTTGGATCGGAACAACGACAACCTGATAGATGTAACAGCCGACACAGATCTTGAAAAAGCTTTCCAGGCCGGCCAATATCATCAGTACAACTCCTAATGCGAGAGCTGCGTCATAAAAATCGTTAATTGTCAATAAGAAAATCAGCAATGTGAAAACCGATCCTAATATTGCAGCAAATCTCTTTGGTGTTGCAAAAATCAGTTTACGCTTGATATTCAGTATTTTTAAAATAAATTTTGAAAAAAGAGCTAAAGGAGAAATCGATAATCCTAAAGCTCTCAATACAAAATCAAAAACTAAAAGCAAAACCAGAAAAGACCATTTGAAAAATAAGGATACAGCGATGATCACCATCACCAGAAACGCAGTTAATCTCACCACGTTCTCATCCGTATAATATTTGTTGGTCTTATCCATATAATTTCAAATTTTAAATAATAAAGCTCTACCGGTAAGGCAGAGCTTTCACATATTCTCTCCTACCAAATGTCTATTTGGGATTGCACATCATGATATGAGAGAATATGCTTATCATTTAATTCTAAATCTATTGCAAATATAGAAATTATTTAATTCCCACCAAATAAGTATGAATTAAATTTAAAAAAAATTATTTCAACTCTCCTACTTTGTAAACTTTGTTGGATGCAGCAAGACCATTGGGATTACATCCAGGTTCACCTTCAGGAACTTTTAGGTTTTTGTCGTGATAAAACTTTTCCCAGAAAGCATTAGTCTTTCCTGTTTTAGGGTCAACGAAAGTCATTGGTTCCAATTGGAAGATCTGATTATCCCGGAATGCTCTTTCTACAAAATCTGAGCAATAAAAAGAGTTATCGTCCAAAATATAATTGAAATTATAGGGCTTTCCAACCAAAGATTCCGCTTTGGAAACTGAAGCCGGAATGGATGATTTGAATGCCGATTTCAAGCGATACACGTCGATAGCTTGTCCGGATTTGGTTTGTTCTTTTATGAAATGACTGAGCCTTTGTTTTTGTGAACCCCCTTTTGGCGCTGCGTGAAGCACATACAGATGATGTTCTTCTTTTTTCACAATCCCGATGTGATCATACGATGTTTTCTTTTCTGTCTGAGTAACATTGTTAATCGCTCCGGATAACCCGGAATCCGCAGCAGGAACAAAAAGTAAATCACCGTTTTCCAAAATCGAAGTATTGTAAGTTTTGCAGCTTGTTAAAAAAAACAGCGCAAAAATACAGCAAAGTAAATTACTTTTTGAAATTTTTCTCATAAGATACAATCCATTCATCCACAGTGATTTTCGAACACAATTCGCCCATTAATTCGAATGGAATATCTTCCATCTTTTTGAAACGGATACAGGATTTGCCCATATCCAATTTCTTTTTGGAATGTTTTGGAAACTCCCCTCCAAACCAATCCAAAAGTTTTGGATCCGCATAAATGCCCATATGATAAAACGCTACAAAATTCTTTTGAGAAGCCACACTGATGAAAGGAAGCGGTGTATTTTTCGCACAATGATAACCTGCAGGATAAGTTTCCAAAGGAACACACCAGGTGGCCATTCCGTACTGCATCGTCTGCTGAAAACCCTTTGGAAGATTACTGCCAACAGTTTCCAACAACTTTCTAAAAGCATTTCGTCTTTCCTCAGGAATCTGAGAAATATATTCTTCTATGGTATCAACAAAAATCTGCATCGGAGAATTAATTTCAAATCAAAAGTACTAATTTTTTTGTTGAAAAATTAAAGCTTATTTTTGTACTCCAAAGTCAAGAAACAATGCCGAAAATATCGCAAAGAGCGCAGCATATGCCTGCATCTCCCGTTAGAAAATTAGTCCCTTTTGCCACTGCCGCAAAACAGAAAGGAATCAAAGTTTATCATCTTAATATTGGTCAGCCGGATATCGAAACGCCAGAAAATGCTTTGAATGCTGTAAAGAATATAGACCTCAAAGTTTTGGAATATGCCTTATCAGAAGGTAATATCGAATACAGAAAAGCTTTGACCGACTATTATCATTCTTTAGGATTTACAGATCTAACACCTGATAATTTCATTGTAACCAACGGTGGTTCGGAAGCTTTGAATTTTGCAATTTCCACGCTTTGCGATGACGGAGACGAGATCATTATTCCGGAACCTTATTATGCGAACTATAATGGATTCGCCGGAACTTTCAATATCAATGTTGTAGCCGTTCCTTCCACTATTGATACAGGATTTGCTTTGCCTTCAATTGAAGAATTTGAGAAAAAAATCACAGACAAGACCAGAGCCATTGTCGTTTGTAACCCCGGAAATCCGACTGGTTATCTCTATTCAAGAGATGAACTTCAAAAGCTGGCCGAGATTGCAAAGAAACACGACATCGTGATCATTTCGGACGAGGTTTACAGGGAATATGTTTACGACGGCGAAAAACAGATCTCGATGTTCGAATTCCCGGAAGTTGCGGAAAACGTTATCGTTATTGATTCCGAATCAAAAAGATATTCGATGTGTGGGGCGAGAATCGGTTGTATGATCACCCGTTCCAAAAAAATCCACGATGCTGCCATTCTTTTTGCACAGGCCAGATTGAGCCCTGTTCTTTTAGGCCAGATTGCAGCCACTGCTGCTCACAAAAATGATGCAGAATATATCGCCAAAGTGAGAGAAGAATATACCAAGAGAAGAAATCTTTTGGTAGAACTGTTGAATGAAATTCCCGGCGTGATTTGTCCAAAACCAAAAGGTGCTTTCTATTGTGGTGTAGAATTGCCTGTTGATGATTCTGACAAATTCGCTCAATGGCTTCTGGAAAGCTATTCCAACAACAACGAAACCGTTATGGTTGCCCCAATGGGAGGTTTTTACAGCAATCCGGAATTGGGTAAAAAGCAGGTAAGAATCGCTTATGTCCTGAAGCAGGAAGACCTTAAAAGAAGTGTTGAGCTTCTGAAAGATGCAATTGAAAAATACAGAGCTGAGTTTGGTTTGAATTAATTTCAATTCCAAATTCTTCGTCAAAGCCACATAGAAAAAATAGTTTTAAAATCTCTTAAAATTAAAATTTCTATGTGGTTTTATCATTAAATTTACATCAATCTTAAAATTAATCATGATGAAAATATTAAAAATCGGGTTTATACTTTCTGTCCTTGCAATGCTTCTGATCAATTGCAAAACTTCTGCACAGAAAACAAATATAACATCAGTTTCGTATACGCACACAGCCGGAAGAGGCGGCCGCTCTTTCATCAATGCAACCAAAGATTCCCTGGAATCGAATAAAACCGGTGGAAGATTTGAAGATTACCCTGTCTTCAAAAAGAAAATCAATCAAAAAGATTGGGACAAAATTGTTGCAGACATCAACATTTCTCTTTTGGAAAAAACCAAAAGCGGAAAAGCACGCGGCCATTATGATGGTCCGGATGACATTTTCCGAATCACAACAACTGATAAAGAGTATGAATTAATCAACGTCCCGGAAGGTTCCGAAGGTTATAAACAAATCGAAACCCTTAAAAATAATCTCGAAAATCTTCTTAAAAAATATTAATGCCAATCCAAGAAAACGTTTCTTTAAAACCATACAACACATTCGGAGTTGAGGTTTCAGCCCAATATTTTTCAGAAGTTAATTCTGCCGAAGAACTATTAGAAAGTCTCCAATTCTCAAACACACAAACTCTCCCAATCCTTTTCCTGGGTGGCGGAAGCAACATTCTTCTGACAAAGGACTTTGACGGATTAGTCATTAGGCTTAATCTAAAAGGCATTACTGAAAAAATCATTGATGACAATCAGGTTTTGGTGACTGCAAAAGCTGGGGAAAACTGGCATCAGTTCGTGATGTATTGTTTAGATAAGAATTATGGCGGGCTGGAAAATCTTTCGTTGATTCCAGGAAATGTGGGAACATCGCCGATGCAGAATATCGGCGCTTACGGAACCGAAATCAAAGATGTTTTTGAAAGTTGTAAAGTCTTAAATCTTGAAAGTTTGGAATTAGAAACCTTAAACTCTGGACAATGTCAATTTGGTTACAGAGATTCGATTTTCAAACAGGCAGGAAAAGGGAAATATGTGATTCTGGAAGTCACGTTCAGGCTCAACAGAAAAGACCACAAAATTGATGTGGAATATGGTGCAATCCAGTCGGAACTTGCAAAAATGGGAATCAGTAACCCAACGATTCAGGATGTTTCCAAAGCTGTAATTAATATCAGACAAAGCAAATTACCTGACCCAAAAGTCATTGGAAATGCAGGAAGTTTCTTTAAAAACCCAACAATTTCTGCTTCACAATTCGAAAATTTAAAACAAAAATTCGAAAATATCCCTGGCTATCCGAATGGTGATTTTGTGAAAGTCCCTGCAGGCTGGCTAATAGAACAAGCTGGTTGGAAAGGCAAACAAATCGGAAATGTAGCTTCCAACCGACTACAGGCTTTGGTTATCATCAATGCAACGGGAAATGCAACCGGACAAGAGATTTTTGATTTTTCCACGATGATTATTGATTCAGTAAAAGAGAAATTTGGAATTGAATTGGAACGGGAAGTCAATATTATTTAGTTGAAGGTTTCTGGTTAATAGTTGATGGTATTTATGATTCTGAAAATATTTAAAATAAGAAAAAATGAAAGTAGATATCTGGAGCGATACGCGTTGTCCGTTTTGTTTTATTGGAAAAAAGAATTTTGAAAAAGCCCTTCGGAAGTTTGTTCAGAATGATCAGGTTGAAGTCAATTGGCATTCGTTTCAACTGGATCCGAATATGAAAACGGATCTATCCAAAAATCATTACGAATATCTTTCCGAAATCAAAGGTTTTCCGATGCCTCAAATAATGCAGATGCACGAGAATCTGATCCAAACAGGAAAAAATGCCGGCATTAATTTTAATTTTGATGAAGTGAAAGTTTCCAACTCTTTCAAAAGTCAAATGCTGGTTCAATTTGCCAAAGAAAAAGGAAAAGCAAATGAAATGGAAGAATTGCTTTTCGAAGCTTATTTCATTTCAGGAAAAGATATTGACGATGTTGCTGTTCTTTGTGAAATTGGAGAAAAACTAGGCTTCACTGAAGAGGAAATCCAAAAAGCTGTTGAATCTCCCCATTTAGCAAACCTTGTTAATCAAGATATTTCCGCAGCCAATTCTATGGGAATAAGAGGTGTTCCGTTTTTTGTTTTCAATGAAAAATATGGTGTTTCCGGAGCACAACCAACGGATTTGTTTTCGGAAGTCCTGGAAAAAAGCTGGGCAGAGTTTTCTGAAAATAATTCAAAAATCAATATCATCAACGAAGGCGATTCTTGCGAAATCGACGGGAATTGTTAAAATTTAAAACCTAAAAAACACCAATGAAAATTGCAGTCTTAGGAGCAGGAAATATGGGTTTATCATTTTCCAGATCATTTTTGAAATATGAACTGATAAAACCTCAGAACCTGCATCTGATTACAAGAAATCAAAATAAAAAGGAGAAAATAAAATCGATTTTTCCGAATTCTGAAATTTCGTCTTTTGATGAAGTTGAAAATCTAGAAGCAGACTTGATTATTATTGCTGTGAAACCTCAGGATTTTAGTTATGTCGCAGAAAATTTATCTTTCAATATACCCGAAAAATCAATGGTTTTATCAATAATGGCAGGGATCTCGATTGAAAAAATCCAGAAACTGCTCAACCATCAATCTGTTGTAAGAGCAATGCCCAATTCGCCCACTCTTCTCGGAATGGGAATCACAGGTTATACTGCTGCAGAAGGAATTTCTTTCTCCGAATTGATGAACGTTGAACGATTATTAAACTCCACAGGACGTTCTGTTTATCTGGAAGACGAAAGCCTTCTGAATGGCGTAACAGCTCTTTCAGGAAGCGGACCAGCTTATTTCTATTACATCATCGATGCAATGATAAAAGCCGGAACGGAAATGGGAATCGATGAAAACCTTTCGAAATTATTCGTTAAGCAGACAATGCTGGGCGCTTATCATCTTATTAATAATTCTGATAAATCTTTGGAAGAACTCATAAAAGATGTCGCTTCAAAAGGCGGAACAACAGAAGCCGCCCTTAAAACTTTCGAAAAAAATCAATTGAAATCTATTCTCAAAAACGGAATTTTAGCCGCAGAAAACAGAGCCAAAGAATTAAATTCATAACAATGTATAACCAGCAAGACTTTTATATCTCTACCGACAAATCCAAAATGGATATTGATATAATTCATCAATATCTGTCAGAAGAATCCTATTGGGCAAAAGGAATTCCGAGAGATATTGTCGAAAAATCGGTTGCCAATGCTTTCTGTTTCGGTGTGTTTTACAAAGACAAGCAGGTTGGATTTGCAAAAGTGATTACGGATTTTACGACAATTGCTTATTTGGGTGATGTTTTTATTTTGAATGACTATCGTGGACTTGGTCTGTCAAAATTATTATTGGAAAACATTATGAATCATACGGAATTACAAGGTTTGAGAAGGTGGATTCTTTTAACTGCTGATGCACACGAACTTTATAAAAAATTTGGTTGGAATAATATCAAAGATCCGGCAAGATGGATGGAAGTTCATACTAAGAATCCTTAACAATAAACCTTCTGTTCAACCATTGATATATCCAGAATCCTGTTGCCATACCAATTGTATTCAGAATAATATCATCAATATCGAAAACGCCCAGTCTTGTGAAATACTGAAGGCTTTCCACAATGGTAATTGCTGAAAGAAAATGAATAATCAGGTTTTTGAAATCATTAAGTTTCTGAAATATAATTCCTAAAAACCCAAACGGGACAAACATTATGATATTACCGAAGACATTAATGATAATTGTTTTCCAAAGAATCGTCTGCTCAACAAAACCAGCTGTTGAAAACATAGGAATCATCCTTACAATATTGATCTCATACTGGCTTCTGCCAAATCCGAAAAACATCAGATAAAGCAAAAAAAGAGTGTAAATCGGAATCAAAATCCTGTAAACTTTCCGGAATAAAAGCCAGTAATTTTCCATTTTCAAAATCAGCTTATTAGAAAAATATGGCACAAAGATAGCTTGATAATCTGTATTAAATTTCTTATATTCGTTTGTGAGTTTACATTTTATATGATTTACGATTTAGAGAAAGAAAACAAGGAAATCCTTGCGAGATATAAAGACCTTATTTCCAACACATACCGTACTTTGGATGAAGAGCAGAACAAGCTTATCAGAAAGGCTTTTGATATTGCTCTGGATGCTCACAAAGATCAGCGTAGAAAAACTGGAGAACCATACATCTACCATCCGATAGAGGTTGCAAAAATTGTGGCCAACGAGATTGGTTTAGGCGCAACCAGCATTGCCTGCGCACTACTCCACGACGTGATAGAAGATTCCGAATACACGTATGAAGATCTTAAAAAAATCTTTGGGAAAAATATTGCGGATATCGTTAACGGTTTGACAAAAATCTCTGTGATGAACCAGCAGAACATATCGGTTCAGTCTGAAAATTACAGAAAATTATTGCTGACACTTTCTGAAGATTTCCGGGTAATTCTCATCAAGATCGCAGACCGCCTGCATAACATGAGAACGCTGGAAAGTATGCATCCTGTGAAGCAGAAAAAAATTGCTGCAGAAACCGCTTACATCTATGCTCCTTTGGCTCACAGATTTGGACTTTATAATATCAAATCTGAGCTGGAAGACCTCTCATTGAAATATAACAATCCTGATATCTATAATGAGATTGTTGGTAAATTGGAAATCGCCAAAGAAGGCCGCGAAAAATATGTTGAGGAATTTACCAAAGAAGTTTCTGAACAACTGAAAGAAGAAGGACTCAATTTTACCATAAAAGGCCGTGCGAAAGCCATCAGTTCCATTTATCGTAAAATGCAGAAACAGAATGTGACTTTTGAGGAAGTTTTTGATAATTACGCCATCAGAATCATTTATAAATCTGATCCGAGAAATGAGAAATTCCTTGCCTGGAAAATCTATTCTATCGTCACCGACCTTTATCAAAGTAATCCTTCCCGAATGCGCGACTGGATTTCTCAACCGAGATCTACTGGCTACGAAAGTTTGCACCTTACTGTAATGGGTCCTGATAAAAAATGGATCGAAGTTCAGATTCGGTCGGAAAGGATGGATGACATCGCAGAAAAAGGTGTTGCTGCCCATTATAAATACAAAGAAGGTTACCGCAAAAACAGCGACGATCAGCGATTTGAAAACTGGGTTACAGAGATACGGGAAGTTTTGGAACAACAGCAAAACCTCTCTACATCAGAACTTCTTGATAATATCAAACTGAATCTCTACTCCAAAGAAGTTTTTGTCTTCACGCCAAAAGGTGAAATCAAAATATTACCAACCGGCGCAACTGCATTGGATTTTGCATTCTCTGTGCATACAGATCTTGGAATGAAATGTTTGGGTGCGAAAATCAATGGAAAATTGGTTCCGATCAGTTACGTGCTTCAGAATGGTGATCAGATTGATATTCTTTCGTCACAGAACCAAAAACCAAAAGCTGACTGGCTGGAGTTTGTAGTCACTTCCAAAGCCAAATCTAAAATTAAGAATATCCTTAATTCGGAAAAAAATCAGCATACAGCAGAAGGGAAGGAAATTCTGCAAAGAAAAATGCGCCACGCCAAATTGAATTTCAATGATGACGAAATCAATGGTTTGCAAAAATTCCTGAATCTGAAAACTTCCCAGGATCTATTTCTAGGATTTCAGAACGGGACATTCGATATTGGTGATATCAAAAGATATTCTGACAAAAAAAGTATTCTCAGCAATATTTTCAACCGTTTCCGAAAATCATCCAACAAAGAGGAATATGTCGAAAAAGTCGACTCCAATCTGGATATGATTGTTTTCGGAAAAGATGAAGAAAAACTGAATTATAGTTTTGCTAAATGCTGCACCGTAATTCCTGGTGATAAGATTTTCGGATTTATTACGATTTCTGACGGCATCAAAGTTCATAACGACAACTGCCCCAACGCAATCAACCTGAGAGCTAATTATGATTATCGTGTTCTGCAGGCCAAATGGGTCAATGCTGAAAGTTTCAAAAACAGAATCAAAATCGAGATCGAAGGTCTTGACAGAATGGGAATGATCAACGACATCACGGCAGTTATCAGTAACAATATGAATATGGACATGAAGAGTATGAGCATTGCTTCCAACGACGGCATTTTTACAGGAAACATCAATCTTGAAGTTAAAAACAGAAGTCAGCTTGAGGAAACATTCAAGCAGCTGAAGGCAATTAATGGCGTTTCTAAAGTGAAGAGAATGTAATGGTTTTATCAAAGTATTTTCAGCAATTTTTCCATAGCAGCAAAAGTTCCGGTGTATTATTGATCGTCTGTGTGATAGTATCATTAATTATTGCTAACACGTCACCAGCAGAAGCATTTCAAAATCTTCTGGATTCGAAAATAGGAACAGAAGTATTTCATTTGGATTATTCGGTTTCCGTTTGGATCAATGACGGACTAATGGCCATTTTCTTCCTTTTGGTTGGTCTGGAGATCAAACGGGAATTACTCGAAGGCGAATTGTCTGATATCAGAAAAGCAAGCCTGCCGATTTTCGCAGCTGTTGGCGGGATGCTGATTCCGGCTTTGATTTATGTTGCATTCAATCATAATACCGGTTATAAAAATGGCTGGGCAATTCCAATGGCGACTGATATCGCGTTTTCGCTTGCTATTATTTCTCTGCTTGGAAAGAGTGTTCCTAATTCTTTGAAAATCTTCCTGAGTGCTCTGGCAATCGTTGATGATCTGGGGGCAATTATCGTTATTGCATTGTTCTATACGGATTCAATAGATTGGATTTCTTTGGGAATTTGCGGCGGAATAACTGCTTTATTAATTATTCTCAATAGAATTGGGATTACAAAGATCCTCTTTTACATTATTCCGGGATTATTTCTATGGTATTTTATGCATCATTCCGGAATTCATGCAACGATTGCGGGCGTTATCCTAGCTTTTACAATTCCTACCAATGTTTCTACAACCGAGATTTCGCCATTAGAAAAATTAGAACAAAAACTTCACATTCCTGTCAGCTTTTTAATCATGCCAGTATTCGCTTTGGCAAATACTAATATTACTTTTCAGTCCGGAATATTCAGTCATTTTATCAGCCCATTGAGTTTGGGAATTATCTTCGGATTATTTGCAGGAAAAGTTTTAGGCATCAATTTGTTTTCCTTTTTAGCTATAAAATTGAAATGGGGAAAAATGCCTGCTTTATCTGCCTGGAAAGAAATGATCGGCGTTGGATTCCTGGCCGGAATCGGTTTCACAATGTCGATTTTTGTATCACTTTTAGCTTTCCCAAATGAGACCGCAATCCAGAATCTCTCTAAAATCAGTATTCTATTTGCGTCTGTTTTGTCCGGGCTTACCGGTTATTTGATTTTAAAAATGAAGAAAAATTAGGATTCAATCATTTCTGTAGAATTCATTTCTTCACGAACCAATTTCTCCAATTTAACTTTTTTGATTGCCAGGTTCAGTTCATTACCCATCAATACCAGAAACACGTTTACATTGACCCAAACCATTACCAAAATAATGGAACCTATGGAACCGTACAGGACATTGTATCTTGCAATATTAGCCACATAAATAGCGAAAAAGTAAGTCAGTAGAACAAATAAAACCGTTGTAAGAACAGCGCCCGGATAAGCTTCTCTTAGTCTTGTAATTTTGAGACAGCCCACCCAGTAAAAAAGTGTCAGCAAAATAAAATAAAACAATGGAAACGATATGAAACCGATAATTTTGGTCATGTTTTTAGTAAACCAGCTGATATCATATGTTGGTGTAAAAAGCTTCAGAACAACTTCGCTGTAATAGATCCCGAAAATAGAAAGAAAAACCAATGTCAGAAAGCTGATTGTTACAAGCATTGCCAAAGCATATTCTTTCACAAAGCCTCTCTGTAATTCTGTATTCCTGTTGAATCCGTTAATCAGCGTAAAACAACCGTTAGTAGCAAATACAAAAGACAATAAGATTGTTAAATTACTTATCGACTTCATGTTAGGAATAATATTACCCTGGATATAGTTTGTCACATCACTTTGCATATGCGAAGGGAAAATTCTTGGCATAAGAACTTCGAAAATATAAAACTGAAGTTTATCATAATGCGGCATATAAGGCAAAACCGACAAGAGAAACAGAATCATCGGAAAAAGGCTGAGAAAAAAATTCCATGAAATACTAGCAGCCTGTCGTCCTAATGGATTTTTGAAAATCGCATTGCTATAAATCCCGAACATTTTCCACAGAGAAATTCCTAAAACCGGAATATGAATTCCGTCGAAAAAGTTTTGGATTTTGAGGAAAAAACGTCGTATTTTTTTTGCCATTCATTTATCTTTGCCTCACAAATATACTAAATGCGTATTAATTTGATCTGCATCGGGAAAACGGATGATAAAGAAATTATTTCTCTTATCAGCTATTACCTGCCAAGAATCCCAAAACACTGGAACTTTGAACTTCTGGAAATTCCGGATGTGAAAAACGCCAGAAACCTGAATCCTGATCAACTGAAAAAAGAAGAAGCCAAGCTGTTTCAGAACCAAATAGACTCTTCTGATCTGGTCATTCTGCTGGATGAAAAAGGTAAACAATTTACCAGCCGCGAGTTTGCCGGAAAAATTGATTTCTGGCTTGGAAATTCAGTAAAAAAGGTAAACATACTTATTGGCGGAGCTTATGGTTTTTCTGAGGAGATCTATCAGCGTGCTAATGAAAAAGTATCTCTGTCAAAAATGACTTTTACACATCAGATGATTCGGCTGTTTTTCGTGGAACAGATTTATCGGGCTGCAACTATTTTGCAGGGAAAACCTTATCATAATGATTAAAATTGAGTTTTTATCTTATAACAGTTGTTGATTGTTGTTAGGTTTAAACTTTCAAAGGGCTTCCGAATTGCTAACTAGCCCCGATAGTAACGGCATCCTTTTTATTTTTTTAGCAAAAAAGATTAATATAACCAAAAGTGGCTAATAAAGAGTAGTTTACAAGAGAGAAAAACTCTATCGGTAACGATTTAGTAATGGTGCTTACTGCACTTGTTTTCACCTGATTACCTTGTAAATCAATATTGCAAATATAAAAAATAAAGGGTAAAGAGTATTGGTTATTTATCCTTTATTTTTACCCTTTCCTTCTACTTAATAACAAATAAAATCTCCCCACTGGGGAGAAACTGTGATAATAGTTTCAATATTATTCCCAAATTTTGACATATCAACAATAGATGAAACTCCGAAACAAATTGTGAGAACCTCTAAACGACTATGCTATGGAAATCGTGTTGAATAAAATATTATCGCAAATTCATTATCAAGAAGACAAACTATCTTCTCAAATGATGCCAACAGCGGATGAGGCTTATCAAATGACGTTGTTCCTCAACGAAATGTTATGTGCCATAAAAACCAAAGTCTTACAAGCCGGATTTAGGGATCAAAACCAGGAGATTGAATTTTTTAGGAATATTAAACCGCAAATATTAGGAAAGCTAATTTACTACAATAAAGTATTCCGCATAGAAACAACCTGTCCTGTCAATAACGGCAAAATACATCAAAACTATTATGAGAACCTATTAAAAAACCTCAAATCAGAATATAAAGAAAATATTTGCAATGAAGATTTTTACAGATACTACCGTGCTGGTAGAACAGATCGTGACCATACTTATTTCAAGCTTGGAAAGATCAATTATCACGATGGTTTAAAGAGCGGTGTATTTGAAATAGACCTTAGTTTCTCAACGTATTATGATAATAAGATAGCACATATTATTGCCAATGAATTACTTTATACTTATATGCTCAGCAAAATCAATCCCGAAGAAAACCCAGATACGATTTTACAAAATTTAGATGCAAACAAGGATATTTCTTGGACAAATTCTCAAAATGCACTTATCGAACTCATATATGCTCTGTATGCTTCAAATTCCATTGCATACGGAAAAATAGGCATCCGAAAATTAGCTTTGATTTTTCAAGTGCTATTCCGAACTCCCTTAAATGATATTCATCATTCTTTCCACCGAATGAAAACAAGAGCAGGTTCCCGAACAGCATTTTTAGACCAGCTTAAAATATCCCTCGAAGAATATATGGATAAAGACCTTTAGTTATATCAAAAATAACCATTTGAAAGCAGTACCAAAATGTACTGCTTTTTTCTTTGCCCATATCTGCCAATTGGCAAATGCTCTCAAAACTTCATTACAAAATATCCAAAATCCCGTAAAACCCTTGTTTAACAAGGGTTTTCCTTAATTGTAAAAATTTAAAAAAAACTGCAAAACCAATTGGCAAGCATTGGCAGACAAACACTGCCACCTTTCCCAATTTTGCATAGTGAACTTTAAATGTTGTGCAATGAAAATAATAACCATTGAAGAAGAAGCCTGGCAACAGCTCAACAGCCGTATTAATGCCATTGCTGATTATCTGAAAAAACAGGAAGATAAAAGTTATGATGAATTGTGGCTCAATAACCACGAGGTATGCCAATATCTCCACCTCAGCGAGAAAACACTTTGGCGTATGCGTACTAAAGGCGAAATAGCACATTCAAAAATCTACGGTCAGTATTTCTATACGATTGGAGCTATCAAAGATATGCTCAACGCAAATGCCATACAGTGCAGTGATGAATTTGTACAGGAGCTTATGGCAAAAGGTAAAAGCTATATAGAAAAAGGCAGAAAGCTAAAGACAGGTAAAAAATAGGTATGAACCCCTAAAAGTATATCCCTATGAATATTGACAGAATGGAATTTTTGGCGTGGATGGAACGCCTGATGGGTCGTCTTGATATGCTGGGCGATAATATAGATGAATTACAGAAGAAGCGTAATAGCATAGATGGCGAGGAATTGCTAGACAATCAGGATTTACTTCAGATGCTGAAAATTAGCAACCGTTCCCTGCAACGGTATCGCTCCATCGGCAAACTGCCCTATTACACTATTAGTGGAAAGCTTTATTACAAATTGTCTGATGTTCATCAATTCATCAGAGATAGCTTTAACCCACCCACAATTAAGATGAACGCCAATAAGTGACAAACACTGCCTTTGAGTGCCACATTGGGCAATACAGCCAACGCTTAATTTACATTCGGCGGTAAACTTTAAATTTTTCAGATTATGAGCGAAGAAACAACAAATAAGCAGGAAATGCCCGAACAGTTATCGGACATATTGCTGGTGCTGGATAAAGAAAAAATGAAAATCCAAGCTGTAAAGAGTATAGACGAAAACGGAAAAATGGAAACTGTTGACCCCACCAAGAAAAACCAAACCCAATTTATGCGTGTGGATAAAAGCGGTGATTTCTTCTCCAATTTCTTCTCCAATTTTTTCAGCCAGCTAAAAAACCCTACCAATTTTTCATTCTTCAAAGTACCTACACCTATCGCTGTTGAAAAAGCACAGGAAATGCAAAAGCAGGTTGACAAGCCAACTCCTGAAGGCGAAAAAATAATGAAAGAGCACGAAGTAAAAATAGAACAGCAATCGGATAAGAAACAAGTAAATCAAAATAATATGGCAACAACACAAGCAACACAGGAAGCAAGCGAATACCGCTACAAACCAGAACAGATTGATTGGGATACTATGACCAATCTCGGATTAAGCAAGGAATACCTTGAAAAGAGAAACCTACTTGAACCTTTATTGAAAGGTTATAAAACAAACGAACTACTACCGATTGGTGTTAACCTCGGCGGTACAATTCTTCGTACAGATGCCCGCTTGTCTTTACAGCAAGCCGAAGACGGAAAAGTTGTGGTAGGAATACACGGCATCAAAAAAGAACCCAATTTGCATTTTGAGTTTTTCGGACACAAGTTTACGGATGAAGACAAAAAGAACCTGCTCGAAACTGGTAATATGGGGCGTGTAGTAGATTTGAAAAATTCCAAAACTGGCGAACTGATGCCGTCTATTATTAGTATAGACAGACTAACGAATGATGTAATTGCATTGAGGACGGATTTTATAAAAATTCCCGATGAAATTAAAGGTGTAAAACTGAATGATGAGCAAAAGCAAACTCTACTGGAAGGCAAACCACTTTATTTAGAAGGTATGGTTTCTACGAAAGGAACTGAATTTTCGGCAACGGTTCAATTCAATGCAGATAAGCGATATGTAGAGTTTCTGTTTGACCGCAATAATTCTAACAGGCAAACGCAAAGCAACGGACAGAATAATGAGCAAAGCAAGCAACAAAATCAAACACAGGAAGTTCCAAAAACTTTCCGAGGAAAAGAACTAACCGACGAGCAACACAAAGATTTCAAAAACGGTCAAACCATCTACATTGATGGATTGAAGGATAAAAAAGGACAACCATATCAAGGTTATATCACTTTCAATAAAGAAAATGGAAAAACCAATTTTGAATTTCCAAATCAATATAAGGAAAGGATAAAACCGACCGAAGCTCATAAAACGCAAACTGCGGTCAATTCTGAAGGCAAAACCAATGAGGCCACCAAAAATATCAAAGAGCCTTTGAAGTCTGGTCAACAAACACCGAAAAACAAACAACAGCAGGAACAACAGGAAAGGCCCAAAGCTCCAGCAAAAACCAGAGGCAAAAAAATATCTTAAAGTATGAAAACAATCATAGCAGAAAAACCAAGCGTAGCAAGGGAAATAGCCGGACTTTTGGGAGCATACGATAAAAAGAACGGCTACCTGACAGGCAACGGCTATTTTGTTACCTGGGCATTCGGACATTTAATAGGGTTGGGAATGCCCGAAGATTATGGAATTTCAGGATTTGATAAAACAGTGTTACCAATTTTGCCCAATCCTTTTTTATTAACTGTTCGGAAAGTAAAAAAAGATAAAGGCTATACAGCCGATACAGGAGCGTTAAAGCAACTAAAAATTATTGAACAGCTTTTCAATAAAAGCGAGAGCATTATTGTGGCTACCGATGCAGGCCGTGAAGGCGAATTGATATTTCGTTACATCTACGAATACCTGAAATGCAAAAAACCGTTTGAACGCCTTTGGATAAGTTCGTTGACCGAAAAAGCCATCAAGCAAGGATTTGAAAACATAAAACCAGGAAAAGAATTTGACGGATTATACCAAGCAGCACAAGGTAGAAGCCGTGCCGATTGGCTCG
>WPCJ01081038.1_pt1 | contig 36298 bp, 35 predicted proteins | sample 5399831 | NCBI WGS metagenome assembly WPCJ01 (sample SAMN12869470, study PRJNA574797) | sludge metagenome | isolation source: wastewater treatment of pH10 | place: China:Beijing | collected 2019-05-20 | reverse complement strand
CGTAGGATGGGTTGAGCGGAGTCTCGTAGCGTCGGAGCGTAACACATCGTCCGAGACAGACACATCGGACGGGCATAATGGTTTTCGCTGCGCTCTACCCATACTACGGCCGCAGCGTTTGCGGCCGGCGGCCGCATTTGCATCGCCCCGGCTCCGTGCCTAGATCAGACCCTCACGAGGATTTCCATGAACAATCACTCTTCCGCGTCCGGTGACGCATCGTCCCTGATCTGGCATGGCACCACCATCCTGACCGTCCGCAAGAACGGTAAAGTGGTGGTCGGCGGCGACGGGCAGGTCTCGATCGGCCAGACAGTGATCAAGTCCAACGCCAAAAAGGTCCGCAAACTGGGCAATGGCGACGTGATCGGCGGCTTCGCCGGGGCCACCGCCGACGCTTTCACTTTGTTCGAGCGGCTGGAAGCCAAGCTGGAGCAGTATCCCGGCCAGCTCACCCGCGCTGCCGTGGAACTCGCCAAAGACTGGCGCACTGACCGGTATCTGCGCCGGCTCGAGGCCATGATGATCGTCGCCGACAAGTCGGTTTCGCTGGTGCTGACCGGCACCGGCGACGTGCTGGAGCCGGAAGGCGGCGTGATGGCGATCGGCTCCGGCGGCAACTACGCGCTGGCGGCGGCTCGTGCATTGGCCGACACCACCGAGCAGGATGCCGAGAGCATCGTGCGCAAGTCGCTGGATATCGCCGCCGATATCTGCGTCTACACCAATCGCAACCTGACGATCGAGACTCTGAGCGAATGACCGACTTCTCCCCCCGCGAAATTGTCAGTGAACTCGACCGCTTCATCGTCGGCCAGCAGGACGCCAAACGTGCCGTCTCGATCGCGCTGCGCAATCGCTGGCGCCGGTTGCAGCTCACCGGATTGCTGCGTGAGGAAGTGCTGCCGAAAAACATCCTGATGATCGGACCCACCGGTGTCGGCAAGACCGAGATCGCACGGCGTCTCGCAAAGCTCGCCGGCGCGCCGTTCCTCAAGGTAGAAGCGACCAAGTTCACCGAAGTCGGCTATGTCGGCCGCGATGTCGAGCAGATTGTCCGCGATCTCCTCGAAGTCGGCATTGCGCTGACGCGCGAGAAGAAGCGCAAGGATGTGCAGGCGCGCGCCCAGCTTGCCGCCGAAGATCGCGTGGTCGATGCACTGGTCGGTGCAAGCGCCAGCGCGGCAACCAAGGACTCGTTCCGCAGGAAGCTGCGCAATGGCGAGCTCAACGACAAGGAAATCGAGATCGAGGTGGCGTCATCGTCAGGCCCGTCGATGTTCGAGATTCCCGGCATGCCCGGCGCGCAGATGGGTGCGATCTCGCTCGGCGATATCTTCGGCAAGATGGGCAAGGGCACCAAGACGCGCCGGCTGCGCGTCGCCGACGCGCATGAACCGCTGGTGAGCGAGGAAGCCGACAAGCTGCTCGACAACGACCAGCTGGTGCAGGAGGCGATCTCCGTAGTCGAGAACAACGGCATCGTGTTCCTCGACGAGATCGACAAGATCTGCGTGCGCGACGGCCGCAGCGGCGGCGAGGTGTCACGCGAGGGTGTGCAACGCGATCTCTTGCCGCTGATCGAAGGCACCACCGTTTCGACCAAGCATGGCGCCGTCAAGACCGAGCACATCCTGTTCATCGCATCGGGCGCGTTCCATATCGCCAAGCCGAGCGATCTGTTACCGGAGTTACAGGGCCGCCTGCCGATCCGCGTCGAACTCGATGCGCTGACGCGCGACAACATGCGGCGCATTCTCACGGAGCCGGAAGCGTCGCTGATCAAGCAGTATGTGGCGCTGATGCAGACCGAAGGCGTGACGCTGGAATTTACTGATGACGCCATCGACGCGCTGGCCGATGTCGCTGTCGCGGTGAACTCGACCGTCGAGAATATCGGCGCGCGGCGTCTGCAGACGGTGATGGAGCGGGTGCTGGACGAGATTTCGTTCACTGCGCCGGACAAGAACGGCGAGACCATCCGCATCGATGCAGCCTATGTGCAGAAGCATGTGGGGGATCTGGCGAAGAACACGGATCTCAGCCGGTTTATTCTGTAAGGCATGAAGGCCGTAGGGCGGATTAGCGAAGCATAATCCGCCGTTCTTCGTCCCAGATGCTCGGCCGGCGGATTACGCCTTCGGCTAGTCCGCCCTACGGCTGGCGTTATCTCGCCCGTCTCACCCGCACGTACAGCGCACCCGCGCCGCCATGGCCGATATGGGCTTCCTCGAAGCCGACGACGAGTGCGCGAAACTCCGGTAAGCCGAGCCAGATCGGAACTTGCCGTCGCAGAATGCCGCGCTCGGAGTCGAGTCCGCCGGTACGGCCCTTGCCGGTGATGATCAGCACGAAAGACATGCCATCATAACTCGCACGCTGCAGGAACGTGGCGAGCGCACGATGCGCGCGTTCTTGCGTCATTCCGTGCAGATCGAGCCGAGCATCGATCTCCTTGCGGCCGCGCGAGAGCTGCGACCGCTCGCGTCGACCGAGCGTCATCAGCGGCGGCACTGGCGGAGCGACGGGTTTTGCAGGCTTGGCTGGCGGCGCTTCAACGACTTTGCGGGACATGGGCGGCAACGGCGCTGGCGCAGCCTCGACCGCCACCACATCCGGTTTCGCCACACGACTCCGCTTGCGCAGCGGCTTCACCTGTTTAGCGACACCTTCCCACAATACGCGCTCATCCTCGCTGAGAGGGCGATGACGACGGCGAGGCGGATCGATGATCTGTGGCGAGCGCGAGCGTTTCATTGCCAGGGGAAGCGGAAGAGCGATGACGGCTGCGCCGGTGCGCGACGATGGACACGACGCTTATACTTGGCACGGCGCGGCTTGGCTTCCTGTTTCGCCTCCGGCGGTGCAGCCTTGGCCACTTGCGGCGCGGATGCGGGCCGCACTTCCGGCATCGGGATGGCAGTCGCAGCGGCCGGAACGGCGAGAGCAGCGATCTCGGCGGGCTTCGGCACAGGTAGCGGCACCCCTGTCGAAGCAGCCGTCGCCGACTTCGTTTCGGGTGAGGGCTCGGGTCTCGCGGCAGCAGACCTTTCGGTCACAACCGTGTTCGCTTTCCCTGCGTCAGGCTTGGCCGGCTCGGTTTTCGGCGCGTCGGGCTTCGTAGCCTCTGTCTTCTGCGGTGTGCCCTTTGCAATTTCCATCTTTGCAGGCTCAACCTTCGCCGGTTCGCTCACCGGCGTCTGCGGAAACAGTTTTGCGATCTTCGCCGATGGCCTCGCATCGGGCAGTGGCACGTTGTGCCCGCGTGCCGAGGGATCGAGACTGTTCGGCACCAGCATGACGAATTTCGCGGGATGCCGGATGCGCCCGGCGATGCGGCCCATCTCGGTGCCCGCGCCGAAATAGAGATCGGCGCGCGCCGGACCGATAATGGCGGAGCCGGTGTCCTGCGCCACCATCAGGCGACGGAACGGCGTCTTCGATATGTCCGTCTCGATGGGCAGTTCGCCCTCGATGAAGAACGGCGTGCCATAGACATGCAACGCCTTGTCTACCGCGATCGAGCGGCCAGCCGTCAGCGCCACGCCCTGCGCGCCAACCGCTTCGTCCTTCTCCGACAACTGCACCTCGCGGAAAAACACAAACGCACGGTTCTGCCGACGCACTTCATTGGCAGCTTCCGGATTCTCTTCGAAATATTGCCGGATGCGCTGCATCGACATCTGCTCGCGCGGGATAATGCCGCGATCGATCAGCACGCGGCCGACCGGCGTATAGCGATAGCCGTTGTGGGAATCGTAGTTGATGCGAATGAAGCTGCCGTCTTCCATCCGCACCCGTGCCGAGCCCTGGATCTGCGAGAACAACAGATCCGTCTGGCTCTTCAGCCAGGCGATCTCGAGTCCGCGGCCAGCGATGGCGCCGTCCTCGATCTGCGCACGATCGTAATAGGGCACGAGCTTGCGGCGACCGATCTTGCGGAAGACATCGCCATTATTGGGCAGGCTGGGCGAGGCCTGATTATAGCCGCGCACGAACAGGTTCGACGGACGGCGATAGACCGGCACCGTGTAGACGTCGGTCTTCGTCTTCGAGCCATCGACGATCGGCTCGTAATAGCCGGTGACGAAACCTTCGTTCTCGCCGAGACGGGAAATGCGGATGGGCGTGAAGTTATGTTCGAAGAAAGCGCGCGCCTTCGCACCATCGGTCACATCTGCCGATTTCGCGGCCTGACAGGGATCGCGCAGCGAATTGCCGATGGTCTTCGATTCTGGTGAGGGACTGCGCGGCGCCGAGATCGGCTTGCAACTGGCGCGAAATGCGGTGAAGGCGCCAAGCGGATCGTCATCGCGCCAGCCCGATATATCCGACCACGCCACCGGCACATATTGGCTGCCGGGAAATTCGAACGGGAATTCGCGCACCGGGTTGTAGCGCGGGACATAAGCCTCGGAATGTCCGCGGCTACGGTATTTGTGATTCAGTCCGCGCGCATCGGCGGCGTCCGCCAGCAAGGTGACGACGCACGCCATGGCGCACGCGGCAATAGCCGCGCGCTGCGCGGCCTTACTGACCAGCGCCGGTGCCAACCAGCTTCCAGTTCGGATCGCGCGAGGAGATGTCGCGGGCAAAGGTCCAGACATCGGTGATGTCGGAGACGCTGTCGGCGCTGCCATCGACCACATGACCGGCCTTGTCGCGCGTGACGGAGATCATCTGCGACACGAAGCGAATCGTCAGCTGCGCGGTGCGGTCACGCACCTCGGCGCCGACGATATCCGCCTTGTCGATGGAGACGAAGCGGGTCTCGGTCTTCAGCTCATTGACCTCGCGATCCTTGATGGCGGCGTCGAAGCTGTCGAACACCTCATTGGAGAGCAGGTCCTTCAGCGCGCGGCGGTCGCCATTGGCGAAAGCGAGCACGATCATCTCATAGGCGCTCTTGGCGCCGGTGACGAAGTGGCGCGCATCGAAGGACGAATCCTGCTCGACGACGGCATCGAGGCCGGCGGCCAGCGGTGTGCCCGGCTCGGCAATGCCCTTCCAGCGCTCGGCCGGGGAAATCTCGGCGGCAGGGGCGGGCTGGCTCTGGTCGATCGGGCTGCCCGGCATGGACACCACATTACCCTCCTGCGGCATCGCCTCACGGGCGGCGGCACGGTCGAAGGGCGGACGCTCTTCCCCGGTACGCTGTCCGAGCACATTGCGCAGGCGCAGGAAAATGAAGACCGCCAGTGCCAGGAAGATGATGGTGTAAATGTCCACGTCTTGTCGCTTTCTGATCGGTACCGGGTGGGGACCCGGGAAGAAGGTGCCGCGGGATACGATACATCATTGGCGGCGCAATCTCATCTAGACATGAAACCTAGTCGAGCCAATGGCATGCGCCCCCGGCAGGGCTGCGGCAAAGCGGCCCCGCCCCGTTCGACAATAACGCCGGACCGAGCAACAAGTTCGCTGAAACCGGTGCCTGACAGACGGGGAAGCCGCGGCATATCAGCCGGTTAGCCCGAATCGGCGGGCGGATCCGAGGCGATTCTCGGCCATTGGCCGACTGCAATCTGACGCTGCTGTCCTTGTCGAATACCGCGGGCCTATGATAGCCACTCGCCGCACGGAAGGGCCGCTCTGGCGCGGCTTTTCGCGGCGAATCGGCAAAGCCGCCCGGCGGCGCTTCAGGAGATTTTCGACATGGCAAACGGCAACGGCAACGCTCCCGAGGCGGCTCCCCCCCAGCTCAACGTGCTGGCGCAGTACACCAAGGATCTCTCCTTCGAGAATCCGAATGCACCGGCCTCGCTGGCGCCGCAGCAACAGCAGCCGAACATCAACATTCAGATCAATGTCGGCGCCAACAATCTCTCGGACACCGAATATGAAGTGACGCTGTCCATCGAGGGCAAAGCCGACGCCAACGACTCGGTGCTGTTCTCGTTCGAACTGGCCTATGCCGGCGTTTTCCGCATCGTCAACGTGCCGCAGGAAAACCTGCACCCGCTGATCATGATCGAGTGCCCGCGCCTGCTGTTCCCGTTCGCCCGCGAGATCGTCGCCACCGCCGTGCGCGACGGCGGCTTCCCGCCTCTGATGCTCGATCCCGTGGATTTCGTCGGTCTGTATCGCCAGAACCTGGACCGCCAGCAGGCTGCTGCCGGTCAGGCGAATTAATCTGAAGTCTGTAGCCCGGATGGAGCGTAGCGAAATCCGGGAACAGCAGAACTAACTGAAACGCCGGGTCCCGGATTGCGCTTCGCTCCATCCGGGCTACGATTCCGGCGTTACCCCGCCGGCTTTTCCGGCTCACCCCAGAATTCCGACCAGATCTGCTTGTCGCCCAGCGTCGCCACGAAGGCGCGATGCGCGGTGCGATCGTCCTCCGTCACCCGCGGAGCCAGCGCGACCTCACGCTGACGGCGCGGGGCATCGACGCCGCGGACCAGGATCGGCGCTTCATCCGCCAGAATCAGCGACGACTGCCGCGCACCGACGAGATCGATATAGACCTCGGCGAGAAGTTCGGAGTCGAGCAAGGCGCCGTGCTTGGTGCGGCGGGAATTGTCGATCGAATAGCGGGCGCAGAGATCGTCGAGACGGTTCGACACGCCCGGATGTTTTCGCCGCGCCAGCAGCAGCGTATCGACGAGACGGTCACGCGGCACCGGCGGGCGTTTGATGCGGTCGAGCTCCATATTGATGAAGCCGAGATCGAACGAGCCGTTGTGAATCACCAGCGGCGAATCGCCGATGAAGGCCAGAAAGTCATCGGCGACTTCATGGAACAGTGGCTTGGTGGAAAGAAACTCCGCCGACAGGCCATGAACGTTGAAGGCCTCCTGCGGCATGTCGCGTTCCGGATTGCAGTAGACGTGAAACGTCTGGCCGGTCGGCATGCGGTTGAAGATTTCGAGACAGCCGATTTCCACCAGCCGATCGCCGCGCAGCGGATCGAGGCCGGTGGTTTCCGTATCCATGACGATTTCGCGCATCGAAGTCTTCTCAACAAATCAGGGGCGGCGTCGGGGCATTTTAGCAGCCTCGACGAGGATTTCAGCGATCCGCGTCCGCACCGGCTCGACGCCGTGGGACGTATCCACCACGAAGTCGGCTCTTTTGCGCTTTTCGGCGTCCGGCAACTGCCGCGCCAGAATGGCGTCGAGCTTTTCTTCGGTCATGCCCTCGCGGGCAAGAATGCGTTCGCGCTGTGTCTTCGCGTCGGTGGAGACGACGACGACGGCATCGACGCGCTTGTCGCCACCGGTCTCATACAGCAACGGCACATCCACCACCGCCACCGGCGCACCGGAGGTTTCGGCATCGTCGAGGAACTTCTTGTGATGCCTGGCGAGCAGGGGATGTACGATGCTTTCGAGCTTCTTCATCGCCTCGGCATCGTGGACCACCAGCGGCGACAGCTTCGTGCGATCGACCTTGCCGTCGGCGGTGGTGCCGGGAAACGCCGCCTCGATCAGCGGAACGGCTTCGTTCTCATAGACCATGTGCACGGTGGCATCGGCATCATAGACCGGCACGCCGGCCTCCACGAACAGTTTTGCCGTGGTCGATTTCCCCATACCGATCGAGCCGGTCAGCCCCAACACGCGCATTCCATTCCCCGTTTTGTTTTTCTTAGATTCCAATCATTCGCTCGCCGCGGAGAAATTTCAAAAGCGGCAGCAGCGGCAGACCGAGAATGGTGAAATGATCGCCCTCGATCAATTCGAACAGATGCACACCGAGCCCTTCGAGCTGATAGGCGCCGACACTGGTCGTCACCTTGTCGCCGGCGGCATCGAGATAGGCGTCGATGGCGGCATCGTCGAGCTGGCGCATGGTCATATGCGCCACCGAGACATGCGAGAAAATCGTCGCACCATCGCAGGCCACCGCGATGGCTGAATGCAGCTCATGCGTCTTGCCGGACAGGTCGCGCAATTGCTGCGCGGCCTGGTCGCGACCTGCCGGCTTGTTGAACAGCCGATCACCTACTGACAGTGTCTGATCGGCACCAACGACATAACGGCCTGGGTGCCGCAGCGAGACGAAGGCCGCCTTTTGCTCGGCGAGCAGGGCCGCAATGTCCCCGGGAGCCGTCAGATTGGACCGTTGCTGAATACCGCGCTCGTCGATATCTGCCGGAGCTGCATCGAACGGGATGCCGGCACCTGCCAGCAGCATACGCCGCGCCGCACTCTGCGACGCCAGAATCAGCGGCTCTTCGCCGCGCCAGATGGTCATTCCTGCATCCGTTGTCGCTGGCGATCCGCCAGCAATTTCATGATCGCCGCAGCCGTCTCTTCGATCGAGCGCCGCGTCACTTCCAGCAAGGCCCAGCCATATCTGGCGGACAGCTTGCGCGCATAGGTGACTTCATCGGTCACCGCCTGACGATCGATATAATCGTCATTGGCGGTATCGCCACCAATGGACAACAGCCGGTTCTGCCGGATCTGGATCAACCTTTCCGGCGTTGCATGCAGGCTGACCACCAGCGGGTTCTTCAGTGTCTCGAGCTGTTTCGGAATCGGGATACCGGGGACCAGCGGTACATTGGCAGTGCGGACGCCGCGATTTGCCAGATAGATGGAGGTCGGCGTCTTCGAGGTGCGCGACACTCCGACAAGGACGACATCGGCCTCTTCCAGCCCTTCGGTATGCTGCCCGTCATCATGCATCATCGAATAATTCAGCGCGTCGATACGCTTGAAATATTCGGCGTTGAGCACGTGCTGCGCGCCGACACGACCGGAGGTGGAGGCACCGAGGTAATTCTGGAACAGCTGCATCACCGGACCGATAATCGACAGGCTCGGCGAATTGATTTCCTGGCACTTGGCTTCCAGCCGTTCGACCAGATCCTTCTCCAGCAGCGTGAACAGCACGATGCCGGGCGCCTCCTCGATCTCGGTCAGCACACGATCGAGCTGCTTCTGGCTGCGCACCAGCGGATAGACATGTTCCACGGGCGTGACGTTGGAATATTGCGCAGCTACCGCGCGCGCGACGGTAATCAGCGTTTCGCCGGTGGAATCGGACACCAGATGAAGGTGAAAAAAGCTGCCGGTGGTATGCACCATGACCCTGTGTGTTCTGTGAATCCCTGTGGAGCTTTTCGCCCTGTTTGGCGGCGATGGCGCGGCGGCCGGGATAACCCGGATTCTTCTTCACAGGCCTGCCTGCGGGGATACCGTTCGGCAACATCCGTCATGATAATGGGGTTATGTGAATTTGTCTCTTCGGAATCCCTGTCGGACCCCCGACAAGTCCCTGCGCGGCCTGTCTTTGTCGATGGCAAGATGACTCGCTGAAGATTCAGATCGCCATGTGCACAAGCATGGGATGATGCGGGGACAGGATTGTGCCGGCCAAATCCACGGCCAATCAGACTCAAACCTTAAGAATCTAATAATAGATTTGAGGAAGGGGGTGCGTGCGGATAGAGCGGGGATCACCGCACCGATCGCGCTTGCGGAGCAACCGCGATCCCGGGCAGATGTTCCTCATAGAAACCCCGTTGCATCCTGATAGAGGGCAAGGCTTAGCAATGTATGAATGGGCGAAAGCTTTGCACATCATCGCCGTCATCTCCTGGATGGCGGGCATGCTCTATCTGCCAAGGCTGTTCGTCTATCACTGCGATGCCGAGATCGGATCGAAGCAGTCCGAGACCTTCAAGGTGATGGAGCGCCGGCTGCTCAAGGCGATCATCAATCCCGCGATGATCACCACCTGGATTCTTGGTCTCTATCTGGCCTGGTCCGGTGGCTGGTTCGCTTCCGGCTGGTTTCACGCCAAGCTGCTGCTGGTGCTGCTGATGTCCGGCGTTCATGGCTTTCTGACCAGCCGGGTGCGCGACTTCGCCCTCGATCGCAATACGCGGAGCGCGAAATTCTACAAGATTATCAATGAGGTGCCGACCGTCCTCATGATCCTGATCGTGATCCTGGTGGTGGTGAAGCCGTTTTGAACGGCAATCTCGGCGCCAAGATTTCGTTCACGCCGGCACTTCCCGCGATCTTGCGCGTTGGGCGGATGTCTCATATGTTCGTGGCTCTCCCACCCGACGCAGGCGATGTGGTTCGACCCGGCTTTTGAAATCCGCCGGCCGCCGCATCAGGCTTGAAGCCTCTTCAGCACCTTTATCGCTCAAGACTTCGTTGCCGGGGACCTGCGGACTTTCGTGACACGTCTGAGCGTCCGCACCTCTCCAGCAGCTTGCACCTCCCCACCGACTCTCCACAGGACCACCCCCCATGCGGGAAATGAAACTTCAAGACCTCAAGGCCAAGACGCCAGCCGAGCTCGTCTCGTTTGCGGAAGAGCTTGGGGTCGAAAATGCCAGCACCATGCGCAAGCAGGAGCTGATGTTCGCCTGCCTCAAGCAGCTGGCGCTGCAGGAAACCGACATCATCGGCGAAGGCGTCGTCGAGGTTCTCTCCGACGGTTTTGGCTTCCTCCGCTCGTCGGACGCCAATTATCTTCCGGGCCCGGACGACATTTACGTCTCGCCCTCGCAGATCCGCCGTTTCGGCCTGCGCACCGGCGATACCGTCGAAGGCCATATCCGCAGCCCGAAGGAAGGCGAACGCTATTTCGCGCTGCTCAAGGTCAACACGCTGAACTTCGAGGATCCTGAGAAGTCCAAGCACAAGGTCAATTTCGACAACCTGACCCCGCTGTTTCCGAACGAGCGCTTCCGCCTCGAGCTGGAAGACCCGACCCGCAAGGATCTGTCGCCGCGCGTCATCGACATCGTGGCTCCGATCGGCAAGGGCCAGCGCGCCCTGATTGTGGCGCCGCCGCGGACCGGCAAGACCGTGCTGATGCAGAACATCGCACATTCGATCACCGCCAATCATCCGGAATGCTACCTGATCGTTCTTCTGATCGACGAACGTCCCGAAGAAGTGACGGACATGCAGCGCTCGGTGAAGGGCGAGGTGGTGTCCTCGACCTTCGATGAACCGGCAACGCGCCACGTCCAGGTCGCCGAAATGGTGATCGAGAAGGCGAAGCGCCTGGTCGAACACGGCCGCGACGTCGTCATCCTGCTGGATTCGATCACCCGTCTCGGCCGCGCCTACAACACCGTCGTTCCGTCGTCGGGCAAGGTGCTCACCGGCGGTGTCGACGCCAACGCGCTGCAGCGCCCGAAGCGCTTTTTCGGTGCCGCGCGTAATGTGGAAGAAGGTGGCTCGCTTACCATCATCGCCACCGCGCTGGTCGATACCGGCAGCCGCATGGACGAAGTGATCTTCGAAGAGTTCAAGGGCACCGGTAACTCCGAACTCATCCTCGATCGCAAGGTCTCGGACAAGCGCACCTTCCCCGCCATCGATATCTCGCGTTCGGGCACGCGCAAGGAAGAGCTCATCACCGATCCGCAGGTGCTCAAGAAGATGTATGTCCTCCGCCGCATCCTCAATCCGATGGGCACCATGGACGCTATCGACTTCCTGCTCGACAAGCTCCGCAACACGAAGAGCAATTCGGAATTCTTCGATTCGATGAATACGTAAGGGCGAGAAGCTCCGAGATCGAAAGGCGCCGCTGGAAACAGCGGCGCTTTTTTTGTTTTGCGCCGAGCCGTAGGGCGGATTAGCCGGAGGCGTAATTCGCCACGCAGTTTCCGTTTGGATTCGGCCGGCGGATTACGCTTCGCTAATCCGCCCTACGGCAGAATCCCGTTGCGCCGTATCGCCGCCTTCGTCAAATAGGCCATGCACCCACGCGACCAGACCATCTACGCTCTGTCTTCCGGTCGTCCGCCGACGGCGATCGCCATCGTGCGCGTATCCGGTCCGCATGCCGGCATCGCACTTCAGCGGCTCACGAAAAAAATCCCGCCGTCCCGCATGGCCACCCATGTGTTGCTTGCCGACGACAAACTCGGCCCGATTGACGATGCGGTGGTGCTCTGGTTTCCCGCACCTGCCAGTGCCACCGGCGAGGACATCGCCGAATTTCACATCCACGGCGGGCGCGCAGTGCTCACCGCTCTTTTCGAGGCACTTGCAACTATCGACGGCCTGCGCCCGGCCGAGGCGGGTGAATTCACGCGCCGTGCTTTCGAAAATGGAAAACTTGATCTCACCGAAGCGGAAGGCCTCGACGATCTCATTCATGCGGATACCGATCGCCAGCGTAAACAGGCGCTGCGCCAGCTCAAGGGTCTGCTCGGCGACAGAGCGCGCAATTGGCGCCAGCAGATCATCGAGGTGCTGGCGCTGGTGGAAGTCGGTATCGACTTTTCCGACGAGGGCGACGTCTCGGCGGAGCTGATGGCGCCTGCGCTCGCAAAGGCTGAGGCGCTTCGGCGTGAGATCGAAGACGTGCTGGCCGCGCAAGGCCGCAGCGAACGTCTGCGCGATGGGCTCGTGATCGCCATCGCCGGCGAGCCCAATGTCGGCAAGTCCACCCTGATGAACCAGCTCGCCCGCCGCGATGTCGCGATCGTCTCGCCTCATGCCGGGACGACGCGGGACGTGATCGAGGTGCAGCTCGACCTCGACGGCTATCCGGTGACGGTGATCGACACCGCCGGCATCCGCGAGACCGCTGATCCGGTGGAGGAAGAGGGGGTCCGCCGCGCCCGCGCCCGCGCCGGGGAAGCGGACCTCGTTTTGTGGCTGGTGGACTCAAAGGACGCGGCGCGTCCGGAAGGTTGGCTGACCGAGACCGAGGTGCCGGTCTGGATCGTCCATACCAAGACCGATGTGACCCTGGAGGGGGCGAGCGATGCCACTCTGTCGATTTCGGCCGAGCGGGGCGACGGCATGGCCGAGCTGATATCGGCAATGGTCGATTTCGCCTCTCGGTACTTTGGGCAGAGTGAGGCGGGGTTCATTACCCGAGATCGTCAGCGCGATTTATTGCGACGCACAACAGGTTTGCTGCAGCATGTTGCGGTATCGGCGCAGCAAGGCGATGAGCTGGTCGCCGAGGATTTGCGGGCCGCGGCCTATGAGCTCGGACGCCTGCTCGGACGGGTTGATGTGGAAGACATCCTCGACAGCATTTTTAGGGATTTTTGCATAGGAAAGTAATTATTCCTATTTCGATGTTTCACGTGAAACACCAACTCGTAGGATCGGTTCAGCGTAGGCGCATGACGCCGGAGCGATACCCATCACGGCCAGGTGCGTGAGGTGATCGGTATCATCCGCTCAACCCATCCTATGGCACCAGTGTTCCTGAAGCTGTTTCACGTGAAACAGCCCTTTCGATTCTCCTTCAAACTTGTCCACAGGCGCGCTAGAAGCTGCGGCCATGCAAGGCAAGTTCGATGTGATCGTTATCGGTGGGGGACACGCTGGCTGTGAAGCCGCGGCTGCTGCCGCGCGCCTGGGCGCGCGCACCGCGCTGGTCACGCACAAGTTCGCCACCATCGGCGCAATGTCCTGCAACCCCGCTATCGGTGGTCTCGGCAAGGGCCACCTTGTTCGCGAAGTGGATGCGCTGGACGGGTTGATGGGCCGCGTCGCGGATGCCGGTGGCATCCAGTTCCGCATGCTTAATCGGAAGAAGGGCCCGGCGGTTCGCGGCCCGCGAACCCAGGCCGACCGCAAGCTCTATGCAGCCGCGATGCAGGCGGCGATCACAGCGACCGAAAATCTGAGCGTGATCGAAGGCGAGGCCGACGATCTCATGACGGCCAACGGCCGTGTCACCGGCATTCGCCTGACCGACGGCCGCGAGCTGGCAGCAGGCGCCGTGGTCATTACCACCGGCACCTTCCTCCGCGGTCTGATCCATCTCGGCGAAAAAAACTGGCCGGCCGGCCGGATCGATGAGGCGCCCGCGCTGGGTCTGTCCAAGGCGTTCGAGCGGATCGGTTTCACTCTCGGCCGGCTCAAGACCGGCACACCGCCGCGGCTCGATGGCAAGACCATCGACTGGGCCGCTGTTGAAATGCAGTCGGCCGACGATCCGCCTGAGCCGTTCTCGGTGATGACCGATCGCATCACCACGCCGCAGATTCAGTGTGGCATCACCCGCACGACGCCGACCACCCATGAGGTGATCCGCGCCAACGTCCATCGCTCGCCGATGTATTCCGGTCAGATCAAGAGCTCCGGCCCGCGCTATTGCCCGTCCATCGAGGACAAGATCGTCCGCTTCGGCGATCGCGACGGCCACCAGATCTTCCTGGAGCCCGAAGGTCTCGACGACGACACTGTCTATCCCAACGGCATTTCCACTTCGCTTCCGGAAGAAGTTCAGGCCGCAATCCTCGCTTCGATCCCCGGCCTCGAGCAGGTTCGGATGATCCGCCCGGGCTATGCCATCGAATACGACCATGTCGATCCCCGTGAGCTTGAGCCGACTCTGCAGGCCAAGCGGATGCCGGGCCTGTTCATGGCCGGGCAGATCAATGGCACCACCGGTTATGAGGAAGCTGCCGCCCAGGGTTTGGTAGCCGGGCTGAATGCTGCGTTGCTGGCTTCCGGCTCAGCCCAGGTCGTTTTCGACCGTGCCGATGGCTATCTCGGTGTGATGATCGACGATCTGGTGACCCGCGGTATCTCCGAACCCTATCGGATGTTCACCTCGCGCGCCGAGTACCGCCTGACCCTCCGCGCCGACAATGCGGATCAGCGCTTGACCGATAAGGGGATTGCCCTCGGCTGTATCGGCAGCGCCCGTATTGGTCGTCACGCCGCGAAGATGGACGCGCTCGCCACGGGCAAAGCACTGGCGAAGGTGTTGTCGATCACGCCGAATGAGGCCGCGAAGCACGGTCTCGCCCTCAATCACGACGGTCAGCGCCGCTCCGCTTTCGATCTCCTGTCCTATCCGGAGACCGAATGGGCCGCCGTGACCCGGATCTGGCCCGAACTCTCGGCCATTGAACCAGCCATCGGCACCCATATCGAGATCGACGCCAAGTACGATGTTTATCTGAAGCGTCAGACCGCCGATGTGGAGGCCTTCCGCCGCGACGAAGGTCTGCTGCTGGCGGATGTCGACTATGATGTCGTTCCGGGTCTGTCGAATGAAGCCCGTGCGAAGCTGAAGGCTGCTTCGCCGCATACGGTGGGACAGGCAGGCCGCCTGGACGGTGTCACACCGGCGGCTTTGGCCATCCTCACGGCCTATCTGCGCCGGGAAGCGCGCAAGGCTGCGGTGCTAGCAGCAAGCTAGACTTGTTTCACGTGAAACATCGTCAGGTGAGTCAGTCCTCGGCTACCGCGTTCAGCGCGTGGCCCCGACGACACTATGGCTTTTTGGATACCGCCAACCCTGTTGGGTCTGGAATCTGATGATTGGAATGTCTGGGTAGCGCGCGAAGCCGGTGTTTCACGTGAAACAGCCGAGCGATCACGCGAACCGGCTATCACCACAGTGACAAGCCATCACTTCCTCAGTCGGAACCGTCAGGTTTCGTACTTCCGCGGCCAGAAGGCGAGGGCTGCGACCAGGGCGATGAAGAGCCCAACCGCGACAAGCACCTGAATGACGCTGAAGTTGATCTCCTCCTGGGAGACGAAGAGTGCTGTGATAGGGGCAGCCAGCAACAGGAAGAACCGTACGATGAAATCCATGATCGTAACCTCCAAGCCTGACATCAGTGTCTCCCAGCGGTCGGAAAACACCTTGATCTCGAACAAGTCGGCGTCGCGCTGGTCACCGATTTGGCGTGAAATGGCCGAATGAAGCGATGATGAACCTCACGAGACAGGCCCAGCTCGGCGATCTCAAGGATCTGCTCGCCCTCTACCGCCATCTCACACCGGATATGCCGGTGCTATCGGATGAGCTGGCGATGCGCCGCTGGGATGAGATCCTGTCCAATCCGGACCTCTTAGTCTTCGTTCGCGTGGTCGAAGGCGCCCTTGTCGCTTCCTGTACCCTGATTACGGCACCAAACCTGATGCGTGGGGCGACGCCGCATGGCTTTCTGGAGAATGTGGTGACCCACGCCGAGCACCGACGCGAGGGGCATGGGCGTGAAGTCGTACAAGCCGCGCTGAGAGAAGCCTGGAAGCGCGGATGTCAGCGCGTGTTGCTGGTGACCGGCCGCATGCGCCTCAATCCCTATGTTGCGGATTTCTATGAGTGCTGCGGCTTTGAGGCCGGGAGGGCCGGGCTAATCGCCCAGCGGCCGAGTTCTGGGTCGTAGGGCAGGTCGAGCGAGAGAGCGTCAACGTCGAAACTCATCATCTTGAGCACTGGTGGGTGTCGCTTCTCAATCGATCCTATCGCCCGTCATTGTTTCACGTGAAACAGCTTAGTCGGCTGATTGTTGAATTCCTGATTGCTCCTATTGATCGGTTGCCGCAGCGAGCAGGGCAGCCAGCTCCATGTCGGACATCCCGAATAACGAGCAGAGCGCGTCATAGGGTCTCCCGGCAATCCGAGTACGGCCGCGAAAGCTGGCTCGGTCTTTAGCCCACGCATCCGTATGGCCATGATCTGATTTTGAAGGGCCACACCTGCGAGGTTTAGAAGCCGTTGCTCAACGCGAAAATGTCGCCAGCCGGCCTGATCCTCGACGGGCTCGGTGGCGGCGAATATCTCAAACGGCCAACCTAAGGCCTCGAACCGCGCGACGAGTGGTCGGCCTCTGGCCGACCACTGATAAAGAGCGAAGCCATCGGCCGATCTGAACTTCGCCCAGATCACCTGCGCGATCGCGTTACGATCAGGCGCATGACAGACAATGTCGATATCGCTCCTAGGCAGGGCGATACCGAGCGGCAGAGTGCCGACTACATGCGGATCGAATGGCGCGAGAATGTCGAGCACGCCGGTTTCGCGGATGGCACCTTCATAGAATGGAGAAATCGCGCTGGCCAACGGTGCCTCGAAGGGTGGTGCAAACTCGTAGGATGGATAGGGGAGGCGATACCCGCCCTACGGTTCTTCGCTTCTCTCACGGCTCCCATTTCCATAGCCGCCGCCACGGACTCGGAGTATGAAAGACCATTCCTTTCATGATGCATCTATACACGATCCAGATACACCGATCATGGCGCAACGTTCCCGGCCATCCGCTCCCGCCCCTCAACTCGACAGCGACAAGGCGGCAGCGCTGCGATTGACGCCTGTTTCACGTGAAACAGAAGCGCGGCTCGATCGCTATGTCGCACTGCTGCTGCAGTGGCAGGCCAAGACCAATCTCATCTCACCGGCCACGCTTCCAAATCTCTGGACACGCCATATCTCGGATTCGCTGCAGCTCCTGAGCCTCGCGCCCCATGCCCGCATTTGGCTCGACTTCGGCAGCGGTGGCGGATTCCCCGGTGTGGTGCTGGCCTGTGCCATGGGCGATGTCGGCGGTCACGTTCATCTCGTCGAGCGCAACGCCAAGAAGGCGGCGTTCCTGCGCGAAGCACTGCGGGTAACGCAAGCCCCGGGTTCAGTTCATCTCGCTGACATCGGGGATAATGTGGATAGTTTTCCGGAGCGTGTCGATTGCATCACCGCACGCGCCGTGGCGTCGTTAGAAATAATTCTCGGTTTCGCGGCTCCCCTGATGGAAGATGGCACCAAGGCGCTGTTTCTGAAGGGTCAAGATGTAGATGCGGAATTGACCGAAGCTACTAAATATTGGAATATAAGCCCACGCCTGCATCCGAGCCTCACTGGCGGACAAGGCTGGATCGTCGAACTGGACCAGATCGCGCGGCGCGAACCGTCCGCAAACCCACGTATGGCTGACGCAAAATGACCGTCATTGATCAGGAATATCAAGAGGATAGCTCGAAAACACTGCCCGGCCATCCGCGCATCCTGGCGCTGGCCAATCAGAAGGGCGGCGTCGGCAAGACAACCACTGCGATCAATCTCGGCACCGCACTCGCCGCGATCGGCGAGCGCGTGCTGATCGTTGATCTCGATCCGCAGGGTAACGCTTCCACCGGCCTCGGCATCGACCGCCGCGATCGCGCCTGCTCGACCTATGATGTTCTGACCGGCGATGCGCCGCTGCGCGATGCGGTTGTAGTCACTGCGGTGCCGCGCCTGCACATCGCTGCCTCGACCATGGACCTCTCCGGCCTCGAGCTCGAAATCGGTTCGGCCCGCGACCGCGCTTTCCGTCTGCGCGACGCCATCGGCGAACTGAACAACAATGTCTCGCCGGGCTCGGACTACACTTACGTTTTGATCGATTGCCCGCCGTCGCTCAATCTTCTCACCGTCAATGCGATGGCCGCGTCGGACGCGATCCTCGTGCCGCTGCAGTGTGAGTTCTTCGCGCTCGAAGGTCTGTCGCAATTGCTGCAGACCGTGGAGCAGGTGCGCTCGACGCTGAATCCGAACCTGACCATCCACGGCATCGTTATGACCATGTTCGATGCGCGCAACAACCTGTCGAACCAGGTTGTCGCCGACGTCCGCGAATTCATGGGTAACAAGGTCTACGACACCATGATCCCGCGCAATGTCCGCATTTCGGAAGCGCCGTCCTACGGCAAGCCGGTGCTGGTCTATGACCTGAAGTGCGCCGGCTCCGAAGCCTATCTACGCCTCGCCACCGAAGTGATCCAGCGCGAGCGCGACATCCGCGCGGTGCCGGGCGACGCGGCGTAACGCGACGGGCATCTTGGTAGGATGGGTTGAGCTTAGCGAAAACCCATCGGCGGATTCTGCCGCGACGACGGACAGCATGGGTTTCGCTCTGACGCTGCGCGTCTGCGCTCAACCCATCCTACGATACTGAGTTTTAGTTCTGGAGTGACCCATGAGTTCGAGGGGATTGGCGATGGCCGATGAAGCGCGTTCGCGGTTGGGCCGCGGTCTGGCAAGTCTGATCGGCGATGTCGGCGGCGAAGCCGCGCAGACCGAGCGGCCGGCGCGTGCCCAGCGCAAGGTGCCGATCGAATTCATCAAGCCGAATCCGCGCAACCCGCGCCGCACTTTCGCGGATGCGGAGCTGAACGAACTGGCCTCCTCGATCAAGCAGCATGGCGTGATCCAGCCGATCGTGGTGCGTCCGGTGAAGGGCGCGCATGATCGCTTCGAGATCATCGCCGGCGAGCGCCGCTGGCGTGCGTCGCAGCTGGCCGGCTTGCATGAAGTGCCGATCGTGCCGGTTGACGTTACCGATGCCGCGGCGATGGAAATCGCCATCATCGAGAACGTGCAGCGCGAAGATCTCAATGCGATGGAAGAGGCGCAGGGCTATCACGCGCTCGCCGAGACCTACAAACACAGCCAGGACGAGATCGCCAAGATCGTCGGCAAGAGCCGCAGCCATGTCGCCAACATGATGCGCCTGACCAAACTGCCGGAAGACGTACAGGCGCTGATCGCGTCGAACCAGCTCTCCAACGGCCACGCCCGTGCGCTAATCTCGCTGCCCGATCCGTCCGCGGCTGCCAAGCGCGTGGTTGCCGAAGGTTTGAGCGTACGCCAGACCGAAGCGCTCGCCCATGAGGAAGGCGTGCCGGAACGTGCGCCGCAGAAGCCGCGCGCCGGCTCGGCTCCAAAGGTCGCCAAGGATGCGGACACGATCGCGCTGGAAAAGCGTCTGAGCGATGCACTCGGCCTGCAGGTGAGCGTCGATCACCGCGATCCCGGCGGAGCCGTGATGATCAAGTATCGCGATCTCGATCAGCTCGATGAGATTTTGAAGCGGCTGGATAAGTAAGCCTTTAGCCGTAGGCGAACCATACTCGGCCCTCATCCTGAGGAGCCCCGCAAAGCGGGGCGTCTCGAAGGATCACCGCAGGCTCCGAGCCAAGCAACTCATGGTTCGAGACGGCGCTTCGCGCTTCCTCACCATGAGGGACGGAGAGTAAGACGACTAGCCCCTTCGCCTTGCATTCACGGCAATCGACATCAACGCCCTCTGTGCGATGACCGCACCGAGGGCGTTTTGTTTGCGCACCTCGAGGGCAGCCACCGCGAGCTGCTCGATGATCGCAGCCAGCCGCCGTGCAGTGAAATTGCGCAGCGCCGCTTCCACGGCGCCCTTGCGCGAAAAATGCAGCCGCGGAAATCCGCTTTCCGCTGCGGCCGATGCCGGCGTGCCGGCTTCCACCAGCAGGCTGGCTTTGTGCAGCGCAGCCGCCTGACGCTGCGCGGCCATCATGATCATGCCGGGATAGGTGCCCGCGATCATCGCCTTGTTGAACTCGGTTTCGACCAGTGCGGGATTGCCGGCGAAGGCGCCATCGACGATCGGGTCGATCTTCAGCTCGGACGCATCCGCCACGCAGGCCATCACATCGTCGAGCGTCACTTCGCCGGTGCCATGGGCATAGAGCATCAGCTTGCGCAGTTCGTTGCGCGAGGCCTGGCGATCGCCGCCGAGCAGCGACATCAAGGTCGCGCGCGCGTCATTCGCCATGCGCAGACCGGCGAGTTGCAATTCGTCATTGATCAGCTTCGTCAGGTCGCGCTCGGTGTCCGGATAGCAGGCGATGGCGACGGCGGTCTTCGCCTTCTCGCACACTTTGCGCAGGGGTGATTCCGGCCGGAGTTCACCGGCCTCGATCACGATGCGGCAGTCTCGGATCGCCATCTCGCTGAGCGTATCGACGCCGCTGGAAAAGTTCTTCGAGCCGGCGCGCACGCGAATGGCGCGGCGTCCGCCGAACATCGGGATGGTCATCGCCTCCTCGACCAGCCGCGACGGTTCGGCGGCGAGGTCGTCGCCATCCATGCGCACCAGCGAAAAGGGATCGTTGACGTCATCGACCGCGGATTTTACCAGCGCCTCGGCGCGCTCGCGCACGAGGCCGGCGTCGGGGCCGTAGAGCAGGATGATCGGCCGGGTGGAGTCCGGCCGGCTCAGGAATATGTCGATGTCTTTTCCGCGAAGGGCGACCAAGTTGATGTCCCGGGCTTCAATCGACTCAGTCCCTCATGGTGAGGAGCGCGCATTTGCGCGCGTCTCGAACCATGAGATGTTTGGCGCTGGCGCTGGCGCGTGCCGCTATCCCTCGAGACGCCGCTTCGCGGCTCCTCAGGATGAGGGCGGAGTGTGTGGCCGCTCAACTGCCCTTGTAGAAGAACGACGCCAGACGCGTGTTGATATTGTCCGCGATCTCGCCGGCTGCGCGGTTCTCCGCATCGCGCGCGGCGCGGGTGCGGGCGAAACGCTGCTGCTGGCCGGGAATATCGTAGGTCACGCGCGCGAAAGTCGAACCCGTCAGCACCTGCTTGCCGGTGGCAATCTCGATCAGGCCATAGGTGGCGTCGATGCCGTAATTCTCCGACGTCGGCAGCGCGGTATTGGGGTCGACGATCAGCGACGTCCGGCTCGGATTGAAGCGGATCTTCAGCGTGTAGAGCGGCGGCATGCCCGTGGCGGCGCCATACATCTTGAACATCAGCGCGTTGCGAATCTCGACGCCGACGCGCGCCTGCGGGGAGGCGTTGGGATATTCGAGCGGCGGCACTTCGACCGCAGCGAGCTTTTCGCGCAGCGCCGAGGAGCCGTCGGCCGTCTTGGCGGCATACATCGGCTGGAAGCAGCCGGCCGTGAGAGCGCCGAGGGCGACGATCGCCGTCAGGCGGGCGGCAATACGGAGCTTAGCCGACAACATTCACGATCCTCTGCGGCACCACGATAATCTTCTTGGGCGGCTTGCCGTCCAGCGCCTGTTTTACAGCATCGAGGGCCAGAGCGGCAGCCTCAATTTCCGAATTGGAAGCTTCGCGCGGAACTGTGACTTCCCCGCGCTTCTTGCCGTTGACCTGCACGGGCAGGGTGAGGGAGTCCTCGACCAAGAGATCGGCCTCGACCTGCGGCCACGACGCTTCCGACACCAGGCCCGACTGGCCCAGCACCACCCAGCATTCTTCCGCCAGATGCGGCATCATCGGGGCGAACAGTTGCACCAGGATGGTGGCGGCCTCGTTCAGCGCCCAGCACATGTCGGGCGCGGGGGGGCCGGGCTTGGCCAGCGCTTCGCCGAAGACATTGGCGAATTCGCGGATGTAAGCGAGGCAGACATTGAACTGCAGCCGCTCGACGCCGGTCGAGACCTTGTCGAGCGCACCATGGGCGGCCTTGCGGACAGCAAGCGCATCCGGGCCGAAGCTTGCAGGCTTGGCAGCCGGCGCGTTTTTACCGTGCGCCGCGGCATCATTCACCATGCGCCAGAGACGCTGCACGAAACGCGAGGCGCCCTTGACGCCTTCCTCGCTCCAGATCACGTCGCGATCCGGCGGCGAGTCCGACAGCATGAACCAGCGCGCGGTGTCGGCGCCGTAGGTGCCGATGATGTCGTCGGGGTCGACGGTGTTGCGCTTCGACTTCGACATCTTCTCGATGGAGCCGATCTCGACGGGGGAGCCATCCGTCAGCAAGGTCGCCGACCGCGTGGTCCCATCGCCGGTGATGTTGATCTCGGCCGGCGATGCGAACGTCCCGTCCTGCTTCTTGTAGGTCTCGTGGACCACCATGCCCTGGGTGAACATGCCGGCAAACGGTTCGTCCAGGCTCACATGCCCCGTCGCCTTCATGGCGCGGGTGAAGAAGCGGCTATAGAGCAGATGCAAAATCGCATGCTCGACGCCGCCGATATACTGGTCCACCGGCATCATGCGATCGGCCACCGCGCGCGTGGTCGGCGCCTCGGTGTTCCACGGATCGGTGAAGCGCGCGAAGTACCACGACGAGTCCACGAACGTGTCCATCGTGTCGGTTTCGCGCCGCGCCTTGCCGCCGCATTGCGGGCAGGTCACGTGCTTCCAGGTCGGGTGATGGTCGAGCGCATTGCCCGGCTTGTCGAAGGTGACGTCCTCCGGCAGCACCACCGGCAGGTCCTTCTCCGGCACCGGCACCACATCGCACGTCTCGCAATGGATGATCGGGATCGGGCAGCCCCAATAGCGCTGGCGCGAAATGCCCCAGTCGCGCAGGCGGAAGTTGACTTCACGCTTGCCCCAGCCGTCTTTCTCGAAGATGGCGAGCGACTTCTTCATCGCTTCTTCGCAGGTCATCACGCCGGGTTCGCCGACCCAGCGGATATACTGCACGGTGTCGGTCTTGGCCGGCACGAAGGCGGTATTGCCCACGCGCTCGTCGCTGCCGACGGGCACGAACACGTCGAGCACGTCGATTCCATATTTGCGGGCGAAATCGAGGTCGCGCTGGTCATGCGCGGGACAGCCGATCACAGCGCCGGTGCCGTAATCCATCAGCACGAAATTCGCGATATAGAGCGGCAGGTGCCAGTTGGCGTCGGCCGGATGCGCAGCCTTGATGCCGGTGTCGAAGCCGAGCTTCTCGGCGGTGTCGATCTCGGCCTGCGAGGTGCCGAGCTTGTGGCACTCGTCGATGAAGGCAGCGACCTTCGGATCTGATTCAGCCAGCTTCTTCGCCAGCGGATGATCCGGCGAGATGGCCGCGAAGGTCGGGCCATACATCGTGTCCGGCCGCGTGGTGAAAACCGGCAGCTTCTCGAAGCCGGCGGGCGCGCCGACCAGACCGAATTCGAAATGCAGACCTTCCGAGCGGCCGATCCAGTTGTGCTGCATCAGGCGGACCTTGTCCGGCCAGCGATCCAGCTTTTCCAGCGCGTCGAGCAGGTCCTGCGAATATTTGGTGATCTTGAAGAACCACTGGGTCAGCTCGCGCTGCTCGACGACGGCGCCCGAGCGCCAGCCGCGGCCGTCGATCACCTGCTCATTGGCGAGCACGGTGTGATCGACCGGATCCCAGTTCACCTTCGACTTCTTGCGCTCCACCAGGCCGGCGGCGAGGAAGTCGGTGAACATCTTCTGCTGATGCTTGTAATAGCTGGGGTCGCAGGTCGCGAATTCGCGCGCCCAGTCCAGCGACAGACCCATGGTCTGCAGCTGCTTCTTCATCGAAGCGATATTCTCATAGGTCCAGGCCTTCGGCGCCACCTTGCGCTCGATGGCGGCGTTTTCCGCCGGCAGACCGAATGCGTCCCAGCCCATCGGATGCAGGACGTTGAAACCCTTGGCGCGCTTCAGGCGGGCCAGCACGTCGCCCATGGTGTAGTTGCGCACATGGCCCATATGGATGCGCCCCGACGGATAGGGGAACATCTCGAGCACGTAATATTTCGGCCTGACATCGTCGTTCTTGGTGGCGAAGATCGCCTTGTCGTCCCACACGCGCTGCCAGCGCGGTTCGGTTTCGCGGGCGTTGTAGCGTTCGTTCGTCATCGATTCGGCAGTCTGTTCCGGGGCCTGTGAAGGCCGGGACTAGGCCACAAAAGACCGCGGTGGGTCAACGGCTTAAGCGAGGAAAGAGGGTTGCGCCGAGGCCGTCTCCTCCCTCTCCCGCTCTCTCGCGGGAGAAGGGTGGGCTCGGGCCAGTTGGCCCTCACGCGCTCAGCGACACCGCCGCGTCATAGCTCCGCACAAACCCATGCTCGACCACGGTGTTTCGCCCCCGCCGCTTGGCGGCATAGAGGGCGGCGTCGGCGGCTTCCAGCAGGTCGCGGGCGGTTTCCAGCGCGGCCGGCGTCGCGGCGGCGACGCCGACGCTGACTGTGACGCGCTGATGGGTGCTCGTGGCATGCGGCACGCTCAGGTTCCAGATCGCGGTGCGGACCATCTCGCCGATCTGGATGCCGCGGGCGGTGTCGGTGGCGGGCAGCAGCAGGCAGAACTCCTCGCCGCCATAGCGGCCGGCGAAGCCCGAGACGCGGTCAGCCAGTGCCGACAGTTCGGCGCCGACCCGGGTGAGGCAGGCATCGCCTTCGGGATGGCCGTAGCTGTCATTGAACAACTTGAAGTGATCGACGTCGATCATCAGCAGTGCCAGGTCGTCGCCGGATTGCTGGGCGCGCAGCCATTCGAAATCGAGCCGGCTCTGGAAGCCGCGGCGATTGGCGAGGCCGGACAGCATGTCCACCGAGGCCAGCACCGTGAGCTGTTCGTTGCTGGCGCGGAGTTCGCGTTCGCGGCCACGCAGCTGCGCCGCCATGCCATAGAAGGCGCGGGCGAGCGGGACGAATTCCGGTGGCAACGAGTTGCGCGGCATGCGCGCGGACCAGTCGCCGCGGCCGAACTGCTTGGCCATGACGGAGATCGCCTGGATCGGCTTGATGATCATGCGCTGCGCCACCACCAGCGCGCCGAGCAGCGCGAACAGGCAGACGATGGCGAGCTGGACATAAGCGGTGCGGATCTCGTGATCGGCTATCGCCGAGAAGCGGGCTTCGTCGATGCTGACGATCAGCTGCGCGCTGGTGCCGGGAATGGTTGCGAAAGATACGGCGCGCGGAGTGCCGTCGTCGGCGGTGAACGACAGCGAGCCCGATTGCCGCTGCGAATTGCTCAGATTCGCTGCGATCAAAGGCAGCAGCGAGAGGTCGCCCATCGGCCGGCCGACCGCGTCGGGATTGTTCGGCGGCGCGGCCAGCACAGTGCCTGCGTGATCGACCAGCAATGCGGTGACGCCCGGTCGCTCGCCGAGATTGCTCATCAGTTTCGACATCCAGTCGAGATTGACGGCAGCGAGGATTACAGCGTCGTCGCCGCGCGTATCGCCCGGAGCGAGATAGGCGGCCATCACTGTCGGCAGGTTGGAAAGGCGGCTGAACAGGTAATCGCTGACGGTGAATTCACCCGTCGCGACCGCCTGTTTGAAATAGGGGCGATCGCTGAAATTGAACTGACTGTCCACGACTTCCGGCCAGGTCGAGCAACGTGCAACGCCATCGATGCCGGCGACGGTGAGGCTGCGCAGCCATGGCATGTTGCCGCGCAGACTCGCGCGCATGATGGCGCAGCTGCGATTCACCTGCGCTGCGCTCGAATAGATATAGGCCGACGATTTCAGCACTGCTTCGATGGAGGCGAAGACCTCGCGCTGCGCATCGGCGCTATGTCGCGCGATACCGGCAAATTCTTGCGATGCGGCAGCGATCTGCTGCGCGCGCGCATTGTGCAGCGAGCGGATGCGCTCGGCCATCAAGGGCCCGACCAGAATCAACGCGAACAGCACCAAGCGGGCACGAATGCCGAGGGCTACCCTGAGCCTGGCTTTATTGCGGTTGATACCGATGCGTGACATCTTCGGATCCCTGAGCCCCGCGGACATAGGTACTTCAAAGCGTTCACAAACCCTTTCGCGGAACCCTCAAATTGCCGTTGTCCCCACGAAAGCTCGCGTCATGGTTGAAAATATTTCAGTTCCGGGTTCCATGACGTTAACGTCTTCTTCACCAGCCGCCGGTCTCGCCGCGGTCGAAGTCGAAATCCGCCGCGCTTGCAAGGAAGCCCGTCGCGAGCGGACTTCTGTCAATCTCATCGCCGTGTCGAAGACCTTCGAAGCCGACGCGATCCAGCCTGTGATCGATGCGGGCCAGCGCATGTTCGGTGAGAATCGCGTGCAAGAGGCCAAAGGCAAATGGCCGGCGCTAATCGCCGCTCAACCCGGGATTGAGCTTCATTTGATCGGGCCGCTGCAGTCCAACAAAGCGAAGGAAGCGGTGGCGTTGTTCGATGCGATTCACTCCGTCGATCGCCCCTCGCTCTGCGACGCACTGGCGAAAGAGATCGATGCGCAACAGAAGCGCCCGCAGCTGTTCGTGCAGATCAACACCGGCGAGGAACCGCAAAAAGCGGGCATCGCGCCTGGCGAGGCTGACGATTTTCTGACGCGCTGCCGTGATCACTGGGGCCTCAAGATTTCCGGCCTGATGTGCATCCCGCCGGTGGACGAAGCCGCGGCGCCGCATTTTGCGCTGACCGCCAAGATCGCCGCGCGCAACGGGCTGACGCAGTTGTCGATGGGCATGAGCGCGGATTTCGCCGCAGCGATCCAGTTCGGCGCCACCCATGTGCGGGTTGGCTCCGCGATTTTCGGGCATCGGTAACTCTGCCCCTCATGGTGAGGAGCGCGCAAAGCGCGCGTCTCGAACCATGAGATGTCCTGGCTAGGAGTTCGCGGCCATCCTTCGAGACGCCGCTTCGCGGCTCCTCAGATGAGGGCGGAGTTAGCCGATCACGATCTCCGTTTCCGTCCCGATCCGCGCCAGCAGCCGCAGCATCGCGCCCTTGCGCATGGCGACGCAGCCTGCCGTCGGGCCCCAGTTCTCCCGCGCCAGATGCAGGAACACCGCACTGCCGCGGCCGGCGATCCGCGGCCTGGTATTCTGGTCGATCTCGATGATGAAATCATAGAGATGATCCTCTCGCGCCAGCCGGTCACCGTTGGCGCCGCGGTCGAGGCGCACCGGTTGGTTATAGTGCCGGTCGTGCGGGTCCTCGCACCAGCCGTCGAAGGGCGAAATCTGCCTGATCGGCAGATGCGTGTGTGGCCGCGCATGGCGATCCCCGCGCCACCACAGGCGTAGCGGATGAAACACCCCCTGCGGCGTTGCGCCGTCGCCTTCGCGTTTGTTCGCCTTGATTCCGCCGCGACCCAGCGCGACGGGTATGGTTGTGTGATCGAAGCTCAGCCAGCCGCGCTGCGGATTCCCCGCAGCCGCCCGCACAAGCACCCGCTTCACCGGCCGATCACGCAAGCTTGTTCGATAAGTACCTGAATTAACGACGTTTCTCATCAAATCCCGCCGCTTCGCCTTGGCTGTTTACCGCAAATGTTCTATTTCGCGCTGCAAAACCACATTCACTGAGAATGCTTGGTTTTTTGCGCTAGACTATGCGGATCGCGAAACCGTGATGATCTCCACTTCATCATCGCGTTTCAAAGCGCCTGAGCCGCAGCAGCCGTCCAAAGGATTGTCGCAATGCCAAATGCCCGCAAGATCTTGATCGTGGATGACGACACTGATTTGCGCGAGGCGCTGGTCGAGCAATTGTCGCTGCACGAGGAATTCGAAGCCTCCGCCGTCGATACCGGCGCCAAGGGCGCGACTGCGGCCAAAGCCAATTCTCCCGATCTGGTGCTGATGGATGTCGGCCTGCCGGACACCGACGGCCGCGAAGTCGTGCGCAGCCTGCGCAAGGGCGGCTTCAAGGCGCCGATCATCATGCTCACCGGCCACGATACCGACAGCGACACCATTCTCGGCCTCGAATCCGGCGCCAATGATTATGTCGCCAAGCCGTTCCGCTTCGCCGTGCTGCTGGCGCGCATCCGCGCGCAGCTGCGCCAGCACGAAGCGAGCGAGGACGCGGTGTTCACCGTCGGTCCCTACAGCTTCCGCCCGGGCTCGAAGATGCTCACCGGCGCCAATGCCAAGAAGGTGCGGCTCACCGAGAAGGAAACCGCGATCCTGCGCTTCCTCTATCGTGCCGGCCAGATGGCGGTGTCGCGCGAGACGCTGCTGCAGGAGGTCTGGGGCTACAATTCCGGCGTCACCACCCATACGCTGGAAACGCACATCTACCGGCTGCGCCAGAAGATCGAGAAGGACGCGGCCAATCCCGAAATCCTGGTGACGGAAGCCGGTGGCTACAAGTTGGTGCCGTGATACGAATAGTGGACCGATTCGCCAGTAGCTCATTGTTGCGTGCGGTCCACGCGGCTTTCCGGCTTGATTTTTCACATGTCGATTGATGATGACGTCTCATTGCTCGAGCGCGTCCCGACATTAAGCTTGCTCGGGCGCGATGCGCTGCGCGTGATCGCCATCGGCTCCGAGCAGCAGGAATTTGCCCGCGGCTCGTTCCTGTTTCGCGAGGATGAGCAGGCCGATTGCGGTTACGTCGTGCAATCCGGCGCATTCCGCATCAGCGTCGACGACGGCAGCGATCATGAAGTGGTGGCCGAGCGTGGCGCGTTGATCGGCGAACTATCTTTGCTGATCTCGATGCCGCGGCGCTCGACCGCGGTGGCGACGGAATATGCGAGCGTGATCCGGATCACGCGCAGCCTGTTCCAGCGCGTGCTCGACAGCGATCCCGATGCCGCACTCCGCCTGCGCAACGACATGGCCGCGCGCGTGAACGAGCTGACCAGCGATTTCGTGCAGGTGCGGGCGAAGCTGGGGTGACTAAACTCCAACCCTCATGGTGAGGAGCGCGCTACTTGGCGCGCGTCTCGAACCATGAGCTGGCCTGGCCCCGAGCGTGTCGCCATCCTTCGAGACGCGCGTAAGAACGCGCTCCTCAGGATGAGGGCGGAGTTTCAGATAGAGCCTCTCCAACTACACATCCATCACCACCGTCACCGGCACATGGTCAGACGGCCGCTCCCATCCGCGGGCGTCGCTGAGCACGCTGAAATCCCGCACCGAATCCTTCAGCGCGTTCGATACCCAGATGTGATCGAGCCGTCGTCCACGATTCGACGCGGCCCAGTCGGCGGCGCGGTAGCTCCACCACGTATAGATCTTCTCCGACAGCGGAATGCGCTCGCGCGCCACGTCGATCCAGTTGCCCTCGCTCTGCACCGCCAGCAGTTTTTCGCATTCGATCGGCGTGTGCGACACGATCTTCAGCATCTGCTTGTGCGACCACACGTCGTTTTCATGCGGCGCTACATTTAGATCGCCGACCAGGATGTGGCGCGCATCGCCGCGCGGATGCAGCGGCTCGCATGCGCGCATCTCGTCGAGAAACGACAGCTTGTGTGCGAATTTCGGATTGGCCTCGGGATCGGGAATGTCGCCGCCCGCCGGCACGTAGAAATCATGCACGATCAGCGGTGCGCTCAGCCCGGCCTGCGCGCCAAAGGCCACCGAGATATGGCGCGAATCCACCTTCTCGCAGAACACACGAATATCAGTGGCGTCGAAGGGGAGTTTCGAGACGATGGCGACGCCGTGATAGCCCTTCTGCCCATTCAGGGCGACATGGTTATAGCCGAGCTGCTTGAAGCGCTTCAGCGGAAACGCATCATCGGGGCATTTCGTTTCCTGCAGGCACAGCACATCGGGCCGATGCTTCTTCAGGAAGTCGGCGACGAGTTCGATACGCAGGCGGACGGAATTGATATTCCAGGTGGTGAGGGTCAGGCGCATGGGCGTCCTTGTAGCCCGGATGGCGCGCAGCGCAATCCGGGATTCATCGCGTCCACATGTCGCCGTTTCCTAGATTACGCTTTCGCTCCATCCGGGCTACATCACGGCCCCTAGTTCGCGCCGCCGCTCGGATATCTGGCGAAATCGATCTTGAACAAGCCCGGATCGGGCTTCTTCGCCGTATCCAGATTGTAGATCGCCACCGTGGTGTCGTAGCCCTGCGGGTCGGTGATGGTCCACTGCTTGAGCTGGCCGTCCTTGGTGCCGACCATCAGCATCAGGCGCGAGGTGCCGACCACGGCGTTGCGCTCCTCGATGATCACCGAAGTGTAAAGATCGTCGGCGGTCACTGCGACGACATTGGTGTCCTTCATCAGGTCGATGCGGTCCGACAGCAGGAAGCGCAGCGGGGTCTGCGACAGCGGGTAGATGTCCTGCGTCGCCAGCTTGGTGTCGCGCACGGCGAGCGACTGGCCGTCGGAAACCATGGCGATGGGCGTCGGCGCGTCATATTCGAAGCGCACCTTGCCCGGCTTCTGGATGTAGAAATCGCCGGTGGTCTTGCTGCCGTCGGGGCCGACCTGCACGAAATTGCCCGACAGGGTCGAGAGATTCGACAGATAGGCGCTGACCTTCGCGGCCGCTGCCTTCTGGTTGGCATCGAAGGTGGTGAAGATGCTGGCCGGCACGTTACGGCGCGGATCGGGAATCACGGGATTCGGCGGCGTCGTCTGCCGCGGCGCCTGCGCCTGCTGGGCCGGAGCGATAGCGCCCGGCGGCCGGGCCGGCTGCGTCTCGGATGCGGCGACCTGGAAGGCGGCGTTGCGCGATTTGGGTGCGGGGCGCGGCAGTGGCGTGGTCTGGGCCTGCGCCGATGTCATCATGATGCCGACAGCAAAAGTCGCAGCAAGGCCAGCGGCGCTGGCGCGCAGGAGGGCCTGGTGTGCGGCGTGATGGGTGTCGCGTTTCATCAAAACGTCGTCCTGCTCGGCGATGCCATCGGCAGCGCATTCTAGCGCGCTTTGCGTCGGGGTGGGTATCGATCTTGCGTTCGCGATGGCGGTGCAATCCGCATCCGAACCGGCGATTTCCGCCGCATGCGCAGGGGTTAAGCATGCGCTGTGGCGATTTCGCGACCCCATTTGCGATCCTTGCGCGTGTTTGTCATGCGATACCGTCACGCGCTCAGTATCCGCTCTCTTCTTCGGCGATCAGGATCTCGCGCTTGCCGGCATGGTTCGGCTGCCCGACGACGCCTTCATTCTCCATCCGTTCGATCAGCGAGGCCGCGCGGTTGTAGCCGATCTGCAGGCGGCGCTGGATGTAGCTGGTCGATGCCTTGCGGTCGCGCTTCACGATCGCAACGGCCTGCTGATACAGGTCGCCGCCGCCATCGGCGCCCATGCCGGTGTTGTCGAACACCGCACCGTCTTCGCCTTCTTCCGGTTCCTCTGCGGTCACAGCTTCGAGATATTCAGGCTCGCCCTGGGTCTTGAGGTGGCGTACCACCTTCTCGACTTCCTCGTCCGACACGAACGGGCCATGGACGCGCGAAATGCGTCCGCCGCCGGCCATGTACAGCATGTCGCCGCGGCCGAGCAGTTGCTCGGCGCCCATCTCGCCCAGAATGGTGCGGCTGTCGATCTTCGACGTCACCTGGAAGGAGATACGGGTCGGGAAGTTGGCCTTGATGGTGCCGGTGATGACGTCCACCGACGGACGCTGGGTCGCGAGCACCACATGCAGGCCGGCGGCGCGCGCCATCTGCGCGAGGCGCTGCACCAGGCCTTCGATGTCCTTGCCGGCCACCATCATCAGGTCGGCCATTTCGTCCACGATGATGACGATATAGGGCAGCGGCGAGAGGTCGAGCTTCTCCTCCTCGTAGATCGCCTTGCCGGTTTCCTTGTCGAAGCCGGTGTGAACCGTGCGGGTGAGCTCCTCGCCCTTCTTCCCTGCCTCAACGAGGCGCGCATTATAGCCGTCGATATTGCGCACGCCGAGCTTGGCCATGCGCTTGTAGCGTTCCTCCATCTCGCGCACGGCCCATTTCAGCGCGACGACGGCTTTCTTCGGATCGGTCACGACCGGCGTGAGGAGATGCGGGATGCCGTCATAGACGGAGAGTTCGAGCATCTTCGGATCGACCATGATCAGGCGGCACTGGTCCGGTCGCAGCCTGTAGACCAGGCTGAGGATCATGGTGTTGATCGCGACTGACTTACCCGAACCGGTGGTGCCGGCGATCAGCATATGCGGCGTGCGCGCGAGATCGATGATGATGCTTTCGCCGCCGATATTCTTGCCGAGGCAGAGCGGCAGCTTGATGCCCTCGTTGCTGTCCTGCACCTGCAGCAATTCGCGCAGATAAACGTTTTCGCGATGCTGGTTCGGTAGTTCGATGCCGATGGCATTGCGGCCGGGGACTACGGCAACGCGTGCGGAGAGGGCGCTCATGGAGCGCGCAATATCGTCGGCGAGACCAATGACGCGCGACGACTTGATGCCCGGTGCAGGCTCGAGTTCGTACAGCGTGACGACGGGGCCGGGATTGGCTTTGACGATTTCACCGCGCACGCCAAAATCCTGCAGCACGCCTTCGAGCGCGCGCGAATTGGCTTCCAGCTCGGCCTTGCTGAGCGGCTTGCGATCGGCGGCCTTCGGCGCGGTGAGCATGCCGACGGAGGGCAGCTCGAACTTGCCGTTGTTGTTCTTGCGGACCGGTTCCTTCGCGGAAGGCTTCTTGCGCGCCTTGGGGGCGGGCTCTTCCTCGACCTCTTCTTCTTCCTCTTCTTCCTCTTCTTCCTCCTCGTGCTCGTCTTCGTGCTCATCATGCGGAGCGATCGACGGGCTGGGACGACGGCTACCGAGATTCGGCTCCTGCCGTTCGAAGGCGGCAGCGCGTGGCTCGGCGCCGGAGGTGACGAATTTGGAATACAGGAAGGACAGCGCGCGGCCGATGCGCGCCTTGGTGCTCATCAGGCCATGCACGAACCAGCCGAGCGAAACCGAGAAAGAGCGGCGGTCCTTCTCTTCATCGACATCCTCGAACGGCTCATCGTCGACATCCTCGATCTCGGCGAAATGTTCCTTCGGCTTGGCGCCATAGCCGCAGGCGATGATGAATGTCACGGCCATCAGCGTGCAGAAGATGGTGCCGAGCACGAAGCGATAGATGAAGCCGACGGGACCGAACACGACGGCCGGCGCACGGAACAGCGCATCGCCGACCACGCCGCCGACGCCGGTCGGCAGAGGCCAGGATCCGCCATGCTGCCAGCAGCTTGCGAAGCCGGATGCGAACACCGTGCAGAGCAGCCAGCAGGTGAGGCGCAGCGCTTCGCGGTCGAAGTGCCGATGCGTCATCATCCGCCAGCCCCACACCGCGACGGTGAGGATCATCATGATCGCGCCGAGGCCGAGGATCTGCATGAGAAGATCCGCGCCGATCGCGCCGGGATAGCCGACCACATTCCGGATCGCGCGCGAGGTCGCATGCGACAGGCTCGGGTCCTGCACCGACCAGGTCATCATCGCCGCCGCCGCCACGCCGGCAATGCCGACAAGGCCGAAACCTGCGAGTTCGCGCAGCCGCCGGCCCAGCGCCTCGCGCAGCGAGGCGGGGAGGTGCCCGACCAGGGGAATGACGCGTTCGATCGTGGTGCTCATGCTGCGCCTTCGATCAGCCGAGAATCTTCACGAGGCGATGCAGCGCCTCGGCGGTGGTTTCACTGTCCTGAACCATGGCGATCCGGATGTAGCCGGCGCCGGGATTGCTGCCGTCCGGCTGGGTTCGGGCGAGATAACTGCCGGGGACGACGCGGACTCCGCCATCTCTGTAAAGCCGCACTGTTGCCTCTTCGTCGCCACCGCATTTCGAGACATCGAGCCACAAACAAAAGCCGCCAGCGGGCCTTTTGTAGCCATAACGCGACCCGAGAATCTGGTCGGCGAGATCGAATTTGAGCCGGTAAAGCCTGCGGTTTTCCTCCACATGGCTCTCGTCGCTATAGGCAGCGATCGCGACATGCTGCAGTGGCACCGGCACCTGCGGCGCGGCGACATTGCGCAACTCATGGAAAGCGCTGAGGAATTTCCGATCGCCCGCAACGAAGCCGACGCGCATGCCGGGCAGGTTCGAGCGCTTGGACAGCGACTGGAACGCGACGACGTTCTGAAAATCCGGTCCGGCCTGCGCCAGCATGCTGCCGGGCGCCTCGCGGGTGTAGATCTCGGAATAGCATTCGTCGGACAGGACGATGAAGCCGTGCTTCAGGCTGAGATCATGCAGCTGCCTGAAATATTCCGGTGTTGCCACAGCACCTTGCGGGTTCGCGGGTGAGGCGATGTAGATCGCCGCAGTCCGCCGCAACAGTGCCTCATCCATCTTCGTGAGGTCAGGAAGAAACCCGTTTTCGACCGTGGTGGGCAGGAAAACCGCCTCGCATCCCGCCGCTCGCGCCCCGGCGCCATAGGCGGGATAGAACGGATTCGGCAGCAAAATCGCGGGCTTGCCCTCGCGCGGCCCGACATAACGCGCCGCTGCGATGCCGGCAAAAAACAGCCCCTCGCGACTGCCGTTGAGCACCAGCACCTCGGTCTCCGGATCGACCGCGCGCGGCAGATCGAACCGCCTGGTGATCCAGCTTGCGGCGGCCTTGCGGAATGGCTCGATCCCCTTGGCGATCGGATAGCGTCCGAAATCGTTGATATGTTTGGCTAAAACCGGCCCGACAAAATCCGGCACCGGATGCTGCGGCTCGCCCAGCGACAGCGTGATCAGCGGCAATCCGGGTTCATACGGCGCCAGCAATTCCGTCAGCCGCGCAAATGGCGAGCGCTCGCCATCGGGGCCCGCCGAGGTCCGGGAAGCGCCATGCAGCTGCGGAGGAATGGTGGAAGCCATCGGAAAAACGCCCGTACTTTCAACGCCGCCGACCGCCCCATGAGATCGGCAGAAATGGGATCAGACCACCATAGATACGGCGAGGTTAAGGCCCGATTAACCATGGACGGGTCGGTGCAAAGCACGGCCGCAACAGTCAGGAAAGTCGGGCAATCTCATCGCTGATGGCGACTTTCAAAAGGGGCAATGCCAGGACGACCGTGTTCCAGATGATGCCAGCAGCGACATCTTCGTAGTCGTGCCGATAGATGTTGCCGGCACCTGCAATTTGCTTCCAGACGATATCAGGGTGTCGCGCTTTAAGTTCATCCGGCAAGCGGCGCGATGCTTCGGAGATGATTTCGAGACAGCGAATGACAGCGTAGAGCGTACGCACGTCGTTCTTGAGTTCATCCGGTCCTGCACGGGCAATAAACACGGTTGCCAGATCGATGTGATGATCGATATCGCGAAGTGCTGCTTCGGCAGCCCTAGAAGGCATCGATCGCGTCAGCGGTCGCGGCCGGCGCGATATGCGCTTTCAGATCTTTACGGCTCACCACATCGACAGGGCTATCGAAAAGGCCCGCGATATATTCCTTGAGACCCGCATAGTCATAGACCGTCAAGCGAGCGGTAGGATCGATCTCGATCATAATGTCGATGTCGCTGTCCGGGCGATTGTCGCCGCGTGCGACCGATCCGAACAAGGCAGCATGGCGGACGCCGCGTTCGCGTAACGCCTGCTCCGATCGCCGCAATATTTCGAGGGCGCTGACACTGTTCATGCTCGAAATATAACATTGTAGCCGCAATTTCGGGAGTCGGTGTCTCCCCCAAAAAGTGAAGGGCCCCGGCTTGCGCTGGGGCCCTTCGACGGTTGGGACATTGCCGGGTATTGCCCCAACCGATCCCTGAAACTCCGGCGCCTTGGCGCCGGAGGCTGGCGCTTACATGTTGTAGGCGCGCTCGGTGTGTTCGGTGACGTCGAGGCCTTCGCGCTCGACTTCCACCGTGACGCGCAGGCCGACGATCACATCGACGACCTTGTAGAGGATCGCCGAACCGATGCCCGAGAAGACGAGGGTCAGCAGTACCGCCTTGCTCTGTGCCAGCATCTGGGTGACGAAGTCGTAGTCGCCGATCTTGCCGGCCACATAGTCCATCACGCCGGTGCCGCCGAGGGCCGGGTTGACGAGGATGCCGGTGCCGAGAGCGCCGATGATGCCGCCAACGCAGTGGACGCCGAACACGTCGAGACTGTCGTCGTAGCCGAGCGCGCCCTTGATCGCCGAGACGAACAGGAAGCAGACCGGGCTGACGATCAAGCCGAGGACGAGAGCGCCCATGACGCCGACGAAGCCGCAGGCCGGCGTGATGGCGACGAGACCGGCGACGACGCCGGAGACGAGGCCGAGGGCTGACGGCTTACCCTTGGCGATCCATTCGACGATCATCCACGACAGAGCGGCGGCGGCGGTGGCGATGAAGGTATTGATCATCACCTGGCCGGCGAAGCCGTTGATCTCGAGGTTGGAGCCGACGTTGAAGCCGAACCAGCCGACCCAGAGAAGGGCTGCGCCGATCATGCACATGGTGAGCGAGTGGGGCGGCATGTGTTCCTTGCCGTAGCCGACGC
>WPCJ01002721.1_pt1 | contig 36623 bp, 25 predicted proteins | sample 5399831 | NCBI WGS metagenome assembly WPCJ01 (sample SAMN12869470, study PRJNA574797) | sludge metagenome | isolation source: wastewater treatment of pH10 | place: China:Beijing | collected 2019-05-20 | reverse complement strand
TGGCCCTCCCGGGCGGCGCCGGCTACGGCGCGCCCGCAGAGCGGGAGCAAGCCAGCATCGAGCGTGACCTGGCGCTGTGCTACATCTCGGCCGATGCCGCCCGCGTCGATTATGGCCTGACCGAGAGCCGCGCGGCGGATGTCCTTGCGACATCGCGCCGTGGTGAACTGCCTCGCTAGAGCATGCGCGATCCGATCAGGTTGGTTCAGCCTGATCGGACCCGGCTTCAGGCCCGCTCGGGGAACGCTCCGGCGGGATGGTCTCCACCTTCTTCATGAAAGCCGAGCGATGAAACTGCCTTCCAACAGATTCCTGGCGTCGATCCGCAGCGGGCAGCCGCAGATCGGGCTTTGGCTCAGCCTTGCCAGCGGGTACGCGACCGAGGCCGTCGCAGGCGCCGGCTTCGACTGGCTCCTGATCGACACCGAGCATTCGCCCAACAACCTGAGCTCCGTCCTGACCCAGCTTCAGGTTCTCGCCGCTCATCCGGTGACCCCGATCGTGCGCCCGGACTGGAACGACCCGGTCCTCGTCAAGCGACTGCTCGATATCGGGGCGCCCGGCCTGCTCTTCCCGATGGTCCAGTCGCCCGAGGAAGCTGGGCGGGCCGTCGCGGCGACGCGCTACCCGCCGCATGGCATCCGCGGCGTCAGCGGCTGCACCCGCGCCAATGGCTTCGCGCGCATGAGCGACTATTTCAGCCGGATCGAGGAAGAAACGGCCGTGCTCGTCCAGGTCGAGACACGGGCGGCGATCGCGCAGGTGCTGGAGATCGGGCGCGTCGAGGGCGTCGACGGCGTCTTCTTCGGGCCCGCCGACATCGCCGCCGATATCGGCCTGCTGGGGAAGCCGAGCGATCCGGCGGTCTGGGATGTCATCCGCCCAGCCGCGCGGAAACTGATCGAGGCCGGCATCCCGGTCGGCACCCTCGTATTCGATCCCGCCTTCGCGAGGAGCCTCGTCGCCGAGGGCTTCTCCTTCGTCGCCTGCGGATCGGACGCCGTGCTCCTGGCCCGTGGTGCCGACAGCCTTTCAAGGACGATGAGAGCCTGAGCTCCGGCTCGCCTCGCCTTCTCACATGACCTTGCCACGGCGAGGTCGTCGCCTGATGGCGCCAGTCGGATCGCCGGCCTTATCGGGCCGGCACCGTCGGTCGAGATCGCCAATTTTTGGAGCTTGCTCCATTCGAGCGTGCTCCAACATGGCTTCCCGGTCGAGCCCGGAACGACCGGGCGGCGGCGCTCGAGATCGGCAAGCCCGCGCGCCGACGCGATGAGCCCTCCTCGGCGCAAGCCGACGATTCTCACTTTTTGGGCTCGGATGGGCGGCGGTCGGACGACCAGACGAGCTTCAAAGTCGGCGTTTTGCTCTCTGTGGTCGTTTTCGTCAGGCGGCGCCTCTTGCGGGCCAGCGCCAAGCGCGAAATGAAACGAAGATGATTCCGTGGATCCTGCATCATGTGCCCCGGGTGATCTGGTTTGTTTCGATTTGGCCGGCACAGGCGTAGCGAGACAACAAACCGCAAGATCGAGGCCAGCACCTCATTCGATCGATGGAGGCGAGCGGGAAGCCGGATTCAAACAGAGTCATTGCCCGATCGACACCGCCGTGATCCGCGACGTCGATACCTATCGACCAGCGGACCGGGCGACGCTCGGACAGAATAAATCGAAGCGAGAAGGGTAAGGGCCGCGCGCAAGACGATGCGACATGCGGCAGGGTTCCCGAGTTAAACCCTTGACTTAAATGGCGCGGGCGACGGGGCTCGAACCCGCGACCTCCGACGTGACAGGCCGGAAATACCTGAGCCTTTTCAATGATACGTTACAAGATTCTAAGCCTGAAAGGGCAGAAAGAAGGCGTAATTTGTAACGCCGAGCGGCTTCGACGCACCCGCAGAATTGGGTACCTGATGCAGCTACTGGGATGACCTCTTCCGCCGCGGAGCTTTGCCCGTCAGCGATATCTCCCCTACCCTCGGTCAATCGGCCAATACCCGGCCGCGCGCTGCAAGCGGACCGTCGCACCGCCACCATGGTCAACTTATTCGGCGGCAGCCGCAGTGCTAGGTAGGGAACCCAACCAAACAATTGTCAAGATTGGGAGATTCTCTACGGGTATGGGTCTTGGGGGCATGGATGACACCATGCTTGATCTCTATTGGCTGTCGGACGATGCTTGGGCTCGTCTTGAACCGCATTTGACTCACAACCACCGGGGCGGCCCCGTGTCGACGATCGACGCGTGATCAGCGGCATTCTCGATATCCTCAAGACCTGAGCCCGCTGGCGCGACATGCCGCCCGAATACGGCCCGGCCAAGACGATCACAACCGTGACACCAGCTGGGCCCCTCGCGGCGTCTGGCAGCGCATCTTCGCCAAGGTGGCAGCGGCCGGAGCAATCCCAGACGAACTGATGCTCGACAGCTCCCATGTGAAGGCGCATCGCTCAGCGTCCGGCGGAAAAGGGGGGAGTGGACGCAGGCGGTCGGCGTATCGAGGGGAGGCCGAACGACCAAAATCCATTGTCTGGCCGATGCTTGCGGCAGGATCGTCGCCGTCGCGCTGACACTCGGAAACATCGCCGACATCAGCATGGCCATGCCTTTGCTGGAGGCCATCGCGCCCACCAAGCGCCTCCCCGCGGACAAAGCCTATGACGCAGATCGACTGCGAAACTGGCTTGGCGACAGACGTATCGAGGCCATCATACCAGGCCGCGCAATCCGAAACGCCGCTTATCCCCTCAGTCGCCCCGCCTATCGGCGCCGCAACATCATCGAGCGCATGTTCGGCAAGCTCAAAAACAGGAAGCATCCCAACTCGATACGACAGGCTCACCATAAACTTCCTCGCTGCCATCGCTCTCGTTGCTCTTGCGATGCAATGGCTCAAATGAGTCCCCTACCTAGGCTCAGGACTCGTTGATCAGAGCCGGAAAATGACAGTGGCGGCGAGCGCGATGGCAGAGAAGAAAACCGTTGGGCATCGGTCCGGGTGGTGACGCGGCGCCAGTCCTTGAGGCCGCCGAACATGATCTCGATGCGGTTGCGGCCTCTGTATCGGCGCTTGTTGTACTTGATAGGCTCGATGCGGGATTTTCGTCCCAGAATGCAGGATTTGATGCCCTTTTCCTGAAGAGCATCCCTGAACCAGTCGGCGTCATAGCCACGGTCCGCGAGCAGCCGTTGTGCCTCTTGGGCAGATCATCCAGCAAAGCTGCAGCGCCGGTGTAATCGCTGATCTGGCCAGCGGTCATGGAGAAGCTGAGCGGGCGGCCGTCTGCATCTGTGACGGTGTGAAGCTTCGTGTTCACGCCCCTTTGGTGCGGCCGATCAGCCGCCCGAGATCCCTATTTTTACTCGCAGGCTCGATGCCGTGCGGTGCGCCTTCAGGTAGGTTGCGTCGATCATGACCGTCTTCGGCTCCGCACCTGCAGCCGCCAGTCCTTCCATCATGCGGACGAAAACGCCCATCTGGCCCCACCGCTTCCGCCGGCTGTAGAGCGTCTTGGCTGGGCCATACTCCCTGGGCGCAGCCCGCCCGCAACCCATTGCGATTGACAAAAATGATCCCGCTCAACACCTGCCGATCACCAACCCGTGGCTCCTGGGAAAATACGGCTCAAGCCGCGCCATCTGCTCATCCGTCGGCAAGTAAAGGTCGCTCATACCCAGTCTCCCCAAGGAGCCTGAATCACATCACGCCTTTCACATCAATAGATCCTGAGCCTAACTCAATCTTGCCATTCTCACGAGGTCCATGCATTGGGAATGGCTCCAACAGAAGGCTCTCTGCGAGCAGAGTTCCGGGAAAGTGCTGATATGAGTTTGATCGCGACGGGAGCAACCGACGTCCTCGGCGGCTTCGGCAGTTGGCGCATGTGGTGGATGCTGGCCAGGAACGATGTGGTCCGCCGCTACAGACGCTCGCGCCTCGGACAGCTCTGGCTAACGCTCAGCATGGCGGTGATGATCTTCGGTATGGGCGCGGTCTATTCCTCGCTGTTCGGCACTTCGCTTGCCGACTATATGCCGCATCTCGGGACTGGGTTGGTGCTTTGGGGGCTGATCGCGTCGACGATCAACGAGAGTTGCGCCAGCTTCACCGAAAACGAAAGCATTATCCGCCAGATCGCGTTACCGCGCTTCACTTACCTGCTGCGTACGCTGGCACGAAACTTACTCGTTTTCGCCCATAACCTGATTATCCTGCCTGTCGTCTATCTGGTTACCGGCACCCCCATCAATTGGCATATCCTACTTTTTGCCCCGGGCCTGCTCCTGGTTCTCGCGAATCTCGCCTGGATCGGCTATCTGCTCGCCATCCTATCGACGCGCTTCCGCGACATTCCGCAGATCGTGCAAAGCATCGTGCAGGTCGCCTTCTTCATCTCGCCCGTCGTCTTCAAGCCGTCGCAACTTCGGGCGGACCATCCCATCCTTATCCTCAATCCTTTTGCCCACATGCTCAACGTGATGCGCGAGCCCCTACTCGGCCAGATGCCAAGTCTGAATTCCTACTTCTTCCTGATGGGGCTGCTGGTTTTTGGGTGGCTGCTGAGCCTCGCGTTCGCGGGAAAATACTCGCATCGCGTCGTGTACTGGCTCTGAGGTCATAATGGCACATATCGCCCTGGACAAGGCCAGCGTCGAGCTCGCCATCTACAACTCTCGTGGCCGCGCTTTGAAGAGCGAGATTCTCCGCCGCACGGTCGGCGGAGGCCTCCAGGACGACCGCGACCGCAGCGTTCAGGTGGTCAAAGCGCTGAACGAGGTTAGCTTCGAGGCGCGCGATGGCGACCGGATCGGCTTGATCGGCGGCAACGGCGCCGGAAAGACGACGCTGCTGCGGGTCCTGAGCCGCGTATATCCGCCCACCTCCGGCCACGCGACGATCAACGGTCGGATCTCGTCCCTGATCGACCTCTCGATGGGTATGGACACCGACGCGACCGGCTACGACAATATCGAAATGCGCGGCATCATGCTCGGGCTCGACCGCAAGCAGGCGCAAGCCCTTGTTCCCGATATCGAAGAGTTCAGCGAGCTCGGTGAATTCCTGTCGCTTCCGATCCGCACCTATTCCAGCGGCATGATGCTGCGCCTGGCCTTCGCGGTTTCGACGGCGGTTCATCCCGATATCCTCATTCTCGACGAGGTGATCGGCGTCGGTGACGCCGCCTTTGCCGAAAAAGCCGAAAAGCGGCTTCATTCCATGATCGAGAAGGCGAGCATCATGTTCCTCGCCTCTCACGACAACAATACGATCCGGCGTCTCTGCAACCGCACGCTGTGGATGAAGGGAGGGCGCCTGGTGATGGACGGAACTCCCGACGAGGTGCTGGACGCCTATGTCGCCGACATATCGACCTGATCGTCAGAGCTGTTGGTCATGTAGAGAGATCGGGGCGAAGCCCGGCGAATGGTAGGATTCCGTAGCCTGAGGTTCGCCTCGATCAGCTATTTGTCTGTCGGGAAGCCATTGCCCTATCTTGCAATCGCAAAATCGACCTGGGGCCGCCGATTTATTTCATGCTGAAAAATTCCAGATCAGTTTTTGGTGCAGATATCGCGACCTCCGACCGCCTGCGCGCGATCATGCGTCATTATTGGCAAAAGCTGAAGGCGAATACCGCGGGGCGCATTTTTATTTCGGAGGCCGGCCGGAAGCTCCGCCACCGGGTCGCGGCGATCGGCCCCCAGCCAGCACGCCCGAATGTTCGCATCGCAATCACGGCCCACATCTTCTATCTCGATCTGGCTAAAGAGATAATTGCGCTTCGCGATATATTCCCGGAGCCTGTGCCAGTGTTCTTCACGGTTCCGCTCGATCGGGCAGAGGAACTGTCCCGCATCGTTGCGCCCGTCCCGGGCGTCACGCTATTCCCTTGCGAAAATCGCGGCCGCGATATCGCTCCCTTCCTTTCACTCTTGCAATCCGGAGCACTGGACAGTTTCGACGCCGTTCTCAAACTGCATTCCAAGCGCAGTCCCCACCTCATCGATGGCGACCTTCGTCGCAAGCTGCTGTTTGCAATGCTCTGCGGCGAACGCTCCGCCACGTATCGGATATTAAGGGCGTTCGAGGAGCCGGATACCGGCCTCGTCGGCTGGCACGACAGCTATCGCACCGACCGCGCCTTTTGGATGGCAAATCAGGACCGGGTCTACGAAATTTCCGAAAGGATGCATGCCGCCGCCTTCGCCAAACTCGGCTTCTTCGAGGGGTCGATGTTCTGGTTCAGGCCCAAGGCGCTCGATGCCCTGCGCGGGCTTAACCTGCCTCTGGATGCGTTTGAAGCGGAAGCTGGCCAACTCGACGGTACATTGCACCACGCGATAGAACGCTGCTTCACGATTGCGGCGTGGTCGCGCGGCTACACGGTTCGTGACCTTTACGGGCGGATACTATAAGGACGCGTCTAATGAAACCGCACGCGACGCGACAACCGACGTGCGATCGGTTCTGATGAGTTGCGTTATTCCAAGGGCGCCGTGGAGCGGCTAAGATTAGCTTAAGCAGAGTTTTATTCCGGTGACAGAGACCCTTCCCCCCGCAGGGCAAATGAAAGCTCGGCATAATCTTTTGGCTGCGGACGAAGTTTTGGGCGACGCGAGCTCGGCTCCAAGCCAATCTCCGGGGGCGGTCATGGATCACGTTGAAGCAACCTCGGCCCGGTCGGCCGGACTTGGACGTGTTAGGGGGGCTATCCAGCGCATTCGCAGGGCAGTGGCCGGTCGAGCCGAGCTCGGCAGGTTGCTTTTGGGCTCCGGCCTTCATCTCACTCGGCTTGCCCTCACGTTGCGCTTCGCCGCGTTCAAGGCTGCGGCGCTCACGGAGGTACGCATATGGCGTGCGAGGCGACGCATCCTCCTCGCAGGCATCTTTGATGCGGATTTCTATCTGCAGCAGTTTTCGGAGGCGCCCGGCGATCCGGTGCTCCATTATCTGCGCCATGGCGCTGAGGAAGGGCGTTGGCCGCACCCACTTTTCGACACGTCCTGGTATCTCTCTCACCATGGCGATGTAAAAGCTTCAGGTCTTAACCCACTCCTGCACTACGTCCTGACCTGGAAGACGGAAGGCCGCCGGGTGAATGCCTTCTTCGACCCTCGTTGGTACCTCCTTGCGAATGCTGATCTGCGCAAAAGCGGCCTTGACCCGCTGACGCACTATATGAGAAACGGCGTGCGAGAGGGCGCTGATCCGTCTCCCGATTTCGACACCCGTTGGTATCTCGACCAGAACGCTGACGTCGCCGCAGCCAACGCCAATCCCCTTGCGCATTTCTTGCATCATGGACGTCGTGAAGGACGCGCTCCGCGGCTACGCGCCTCGCGGCTCGCTGACGGTAAGCCGGTCGAAGCAGCGCAACTGCACTGCTTGCAGTCTCTCCCGTGCGAAGGCGAGGTCGCTCTTTTCGTCACCCATTCGCCGGATGGCCGCCTCAAGCCCCATCTGCGCCACTATCTCGAAGCGTTGTCCGCCGAGGGCATAAGCATCGTTCTGATCGTTGCTGCTGACCAGCCCTTCCAGGATGCGGACGAATGGCTCCGTTCCCTGGTCAAGGGCCTGTTCGTGCGGGAGAACTCGGGCCTTGATTTCGCAGCCTGGGCTCACCTGCTGCGGCGGCACCGCGAGCTCAATAATTCCCAAATCCTGTATTTGCTCAACGACAGCCTGATCGGCCCAACGAACGCTGCAGATTTTCATGATCTTGTCTCGCGCATTCGAGAAAGCGACGCGGATATCGTCGGAATGACGGAGAATAGGGAGCGCGGCTGGCACGTCCAGAGTTATTTCCTGGCGATCAAGCGCGGCGCGCTTTCATCCTTCGCTTTTCACCAATTCATGTTGGATGTCGTCTCGTTCGAGGACAAGGACGACGTCATCAACAATTTCGAGGTGCAGTTCGCGCCGGTTCTGATCGCGTCCGGTCTCAAGGTCAAAGCGCTGTTCGGCTCGCCCTCAATCCACAACCCGACCATCTACCACTGGCGGGAACTGCTCAACGAAGGCTTTCCCTTCATTAAGGTCATGACCGTCCGCGACGACATTGCCGGTGTCGACAAGACCGGCTGGCAAAGTGCCCTGGCCGAAAAGGGATACGATGTTTCGTTAGCGGAGACCCTGCTTGCGGAGTTGGTCGCGCAGCGCGCAATTCCATTGCCGAAGTTCAGTGGCATTCTCGTCAAGCCGGAAACGCCCCTGTTGCGGAGCCCGCCGCGCATCGGCTTCCTTGGCCCGTGGAACTACGACAACGGTCTCGGCTTTGCGGCACGCGGCTATGTCAGTGCCCTCATGCAGACGCGTTTTGAGACCGGATTCTATAGCGTCCATCGTCCGTTCCATGTTCACAAGCAGATTACGCCATCGATCGATGTCACCGATTTTGACGGCGGTTGCGACGTGGCTATCGTTCACTTGAATCCCACGTCATGGGACGCATTGCTCGACGAACGCCAGCTCGAGTTGATTGCCGAAGCGCGGAGCCGCATCGGCCTGTTCGTCTGGGAATCCACGACAATCCCGAAGTACTTCGCTGAAGGATTCGAGCAGGTCGATCGCATCTGGACGCCGAGCCGTTTCTGCGCAGAAGCCTTTCGTTCAGTGACGGTCAAGCCTGTCGACGTCATCCCACATGTTGTGGAACCGGTTCTCGAAAAGGCGAGCAACAGTCGTCTGGAACAGTTGCGAGCGAAGCTCGGGATCGCGGAAGAAGATCGTATCATCTTGTATATCTTCGATGCATCGAGCTACTTGGCCCGGAAAAACCCGCTCGCTTTGGTCCGCGCCTTTGAACTGAGCGATCTGGCGCGGCATGGCTGGAAGCTTGTTCTCAAGACCAAGAATCTCGATAAGACCAAGCCTGATGTCGTCGAGATGCTTGCCTCGATACGCGAGCAGAAAGACATCGTACTGTTCGACGGAAGCATGTCGTCGCGTGAGATGGGTGCTCTGCTTGATCTCGCCGATATCTATGCTTCCAGCCATGCTTCGGAGGGGTTCGGCCTCACGATCGCAGAGGCACTCGCTCGGAAGAAGCGCGTTGTCGCGACCGACTACGGCGGCAGCCGTGATTTCTTGACTGAGCAGACGGGCTTCCCGGTTCGGTGTAGCGAAACGCGCCTCGCGACCGAGGAAGGAGCCTATGCGCGAGGCACGGTCTGGGCCGCGGTCGATGAAGACCACTTCGCGTCGTGCCTGGTTTCTGCAGCAACGCTGAGATCGAGCAAGCTTCGCGACATCGAGGAAGCCGCCTGTCGTATGGTTCTGGATAATCTGTCGTCCAAGGCTGTAGCCGCTCGGATCGAAGCCAGCCTCGCGCTGGCCATCGCACCGCGCAAGGAGGCGGCCTCCTCGTGACAGCTCCGTCAGTGGTTTCGGTGGCGAGGATGCACCATGATCGTGGATGATTTTCTCACGCTTATTCGGCTGAACCGAGCGGGGAATCTGGAAGAAGCCCTTCCAGAAATCGCGACACCTGAGCAAGAGGGGTGGCTGCTGCTCTGCGATGGTGAGTGTCAGCTCAACCCCAAGCTGTTGCAGATTCTTCTGCGTTATGCCGCGCAACGACCCGACATCGCGGTGTTCTACGGCGATGAGGTGGTGGCTGACCCTGACGCGGCCGGAGAACCTGTTCAGGTCCTCAAGCCCGACTTCGATCTAACCCAATTGCTGGCAACGGATTACATCGGCTGGCCACTTCTGGTGAAGACCCACACTTTCGCGGCGGTTGCGCCGGGCTGCCGTCCGGGATCCGGCGGCTTTAGTTTCGACCTGCTGCTGAGGACGGCAGCCGCAGGGTATGGGATCGGACGCATACCGGAGATCCTCTGCGCTAGAACCCTACCGATGCTCCGCGCGGCTTCTGCCGCCAGGCGTGCCGTCTTGGAGACATGGGTCGCCGAGAATAACCCGGATTGCGAGGTCCATGACGGCCGAATCGAAGGAACCTTTCGCCTGTCGCGGCGCTTCGATGAATACCCGCACGTCACATTGGTGGTGCCGACAGGCCAGGCTCTTTGCCGCGTCGGAGCTTCAGAGATGCGCGGGCGACCGCATATTCTAAATATGTTGGAGAGCCTCGTCCGTTCGAGTTGGCCCGCCGATAACCTGACGGTCATCGTCGGAGATGATGCCCCAGATGGCTCCGCTTATGAAAACCGTCCCTGGCCGTTCGCCCTGAAACGGGTGTCGACCGCTAGGCCTGCCGGCGCGCCGTTCAACTATGCGCAGAAGATGAACAGCCTATGGCGAGAGGCCCAAAGCGAGCACATCATCCTGATGAACGATGACCTGGTCGTCCGGAATTCGGATTGGATCGAGGCGCTCTTGACCTTCACGATGCAGGAGGATGTCGGCGGCGCGGGCGCCCGCCTTCTTTATCCGGACAACCGCATTCAACACGCAGGCATGGCCGGCGGGCCGATGGGCGCCTGCACGCATGTCTTCATCGGCATGCCGGCGGGTCAACCGACTTATTTGAACTGGGCTGACATCCACCGCGAATGGTCGATGGTCACCGGCGCGGCGTTCGCGACCCGTCGCAGCCTGCTCGCGCAGATCGGCGGCTTCGACGAACGACTCTCGCTGGAATTCAATGACATCGACATGTGCATGCGCATGCGCATGCTTGGCTATCGCATCGTCTATACGCCACATGCGGAGTTGACACACTTCGAGAGCGCTTCTCGAGGCGCCAGCTACCGCCCAGGCTCGGAAGTGGCCTTGTTCCTCCAACGCTGGCGAGATCTTCTTGCTGATGATCCAGCCTATCATCCGCGGCTGACACGAGGTTCGACAAATCCTGCGCCAGTTGCACGTGCTCTGCCATTGTGGTTTTCATAAACGCGCCTCTTGAGGATGGCCATGCAAATGGGAATTATTAACGTGGTTCTGATTCATGGCCGCGTTTTAGGTTGGGGATTGGACGCACATGCGGCTGTCTGAACCGCGCCGGGTTTCCCGGAGGCCGTTGAGTTCGCCACGCTGACCTGGGTCGACTGGTTCAACAATCGCCGGCTGTTGGAGCCCATCGGCAACATCCCGCCGGCCGAGGCCGAGGAGCGCTACTACTCTATGCTGGACAAGCCAGCGATCGCGACGAGACTCGAACCAAACAGCCTCCGACAAACCCGACGCGGTTCAATCCTTCACAGCCTCGTAGGAAACCAAAGAGCTCCACGACATCGACTGCGGGACTTCGCTCGCAGCTTTGCGTTCTTGTCTTCCAGCAGTTTCAGCAGCTTCGCCTCGAAAACGTCCATGCCGCCGAACTTGGCCTTGTACATCGCCTCCGAGATCCGTGCTTGCGCGCGAGATCGGCGGCCTTCGCGTCGGCCTCGTGCCCCTTCAGCATCGCAATGAACTGCTCTTCCGTGAACCTTGCTCGCTTCATTGGCCCGTTCTTGGAACGGTCTGGAAGCTAACGCCGCGTGGAGGAAAAAGTGGCAGGTCAGGAATTCCGAGGACGCGTGGGCCTACGTGGTGCCGCTAAACTTGCGGTCGAGGCCTTGACCGGCTCGGGCGGTAACTACATAACCGCTCTTCTGACCTGGGCAAGGTGATATGGCACTTCCACAGTTTCTCGAAGATTTAGACTTGGCGGTGTTTTCTGTCGGGTCATCGACCTCAGATCATGATAAGATCTCTTTGCTGCGCTTGCAGAAGTTGGTGAGCACGGCGCGGCCAGACTACGTTTATCTTGAAATCGGCTCGGATCGCGGCGGCAGTCTCGTTCCACATCTACGCGATGCAAATTGCACCAAAATTATCTCGATCGACCTGAGACCCAATATGCAACCCGACGAGAGGGGGACGAGCTTCCCTTATCCCGTCGACGGCGAAGAGCAGATGTTAAAAAATCTCACTGCTCAATTGACACCCGCTGAGCTAACGAAGTTGGTGACATTCAAGAGCGATATACGCGACGTCGCAACGAGTGGCTTCCCCAAGGTCGATCTCGCGCTCATTGATGGTGAGCATACGAATGTCGCCTGTTTTTCTGACGCTGATCGCATCCTGGATTTCGTCGGCGGCGACGCCATCCTCGCCTTCCACGACTCGAATCTGATCTCGGATGCATTGCAGAACTTCGAGCGCATGCTCACACGCCTGGGTATACGCTACACGACGGTGCTATTGCCCGATCAGGTCGCAGCGATCGGGCTGGGCAGATTCTCAGATCTCGTCGACCAAGACCTTTCGTATCTTTCTGCCAGCCGAGTTGAATACTTCGCCGCATCACAGACGGCGCGCTGGCAGGCTATAGCTTTGTCGATGAGGGACCGCGGGTTGGCGGCCGATGATAGTAACGAGAAGAACATCGAAATAGCTCGACTAAAGCATCAACTACTTAAAATCGAGGATTTGTACCGCGCCGAACGTGACCTCAATGAGAATTTTTTGAAAAGTTCTTCTTGGAAGATCACCGCTCCACTTCGTGGTTTTGCACGTGCCTTTAGACGGCTAGGCCTCGGTTAGCCGCGATCGCCAATTTAGTTCGAAATTTATCTATATGGAACGGTGTCGCTTCTTAGGAACGTTCTCTGGTCACGCCTTGGCTGTCCGGCTCGTTTTCACCGTCGCGTCACCCGGCTCATGGTTCTCTTCGCGGTTGACGCTAGCCGCCGTGACCATCCAGGGGCGCCGTAGGCCGTTTCCTCGGCTTCAGCCGGTGGGATGTTGCTGATGGGCGCCAGCAGCCGGCGGCTTTGAACCAGTCGACCCAGGTCAGCGTCGCGAGCTCGATGGCTTTGGAGCGGCGAGATCGCCTGGAATGTTGTGTCTGACGCACTTCAGCTGACGATTGGGATCATTGCGCGCCGATAAGGCGGGCTTGGAGCTGATCCGAGATCATTTGCTGTAGCGCCGAAGGTTGGAGTTTCGGGGCTTCGATCACAACGGAGGGCTGGGTGCTCCGCCGGGATTTTGCAGCAGGATCAGAGGCTTGTTGCCAATGGCCCCGTGCGGCCGATCCTCGTTGTAGTATCTGACCGAAGCCTCCATCTTTTCCGTCCGCGTCACCGGCGCCGGATCCTCGCGCAGCTTCGCCTTGATCCAGCGCTTGGGCGTCTTGTTCCGGAGTTGCAAGCCTAACTCATTGTAGATCCTTTGAATCCTCTTCTGATTGACATGCCAGCCCTCGCGCCGCAGCAGCACGTCGACACGGCGATAGCCATAGCGGACGGGGTCTCGCAGATCGCCCTGATCCGGGCGGCCAGGGGAACATGGTCGGGCCAGCAGAGCTTTCGGCGGATCACGTCCTGCAACATCTCACAGCCCAGAGCGAGATCAGCAACCAGCTTGCGCAGCTTCGTGTTCTCGTCCTCGAGCTGCTTCAGCCGGCGCATCTCGGCCGGCAGCAGCCCCTCGTACTTCTTCTTCCAATTGAAGTAAGTCGCCAGGCTGATCCCCGCTCGCCGGCAGCCAGTAGCTTGGTGATCGACGGAGTCCCGCGTCCGATCGGTGGCTCGTTTTCCATTCCCTACGGCGCCAATGTCGTCGTCACCTATAGTTCACCTCCGACTTGGATTTGGGCCTTCAACTAAGGCTTCTTCGTAAGGATGAAATAGAATTCGAAATCGTCCACTTCACGTGGCAGTGTCGGGTGAGACCAGCGACTGGAAAACGGCGCATCGTTAGCGGTGATCCAGTCCAGCATCTCGGCAAAGCTCTCATAGATCCAGGTGTGGTAATGGATGGGGTAGCGGGTTTCCCAAGTGTGCCTCCATCCGGCTTTCGCTTCCGGAGGGGGCTTTGAAAATTCCACCTCGAAATATTCGATGTGATGGGCCTTGTCCCGTTCGTGCGACGGGGAGCGGTAATCCTCGATCAAGTGTTCAAGCGTTGTGAGCTCTCTGTCGCGATCGAAGGTGCGCTGCTTGTCGGGTACGACCAGTAGCAGTTTCCCGCCGGGGCGCAGCTTCTTATAGGCAGTGATGATGGCCCCGATCGGGTCACGCGTGTGTTCGATCACATGGGAGGCGATGATGAAATCCAGAGATTCGTCGGCAATCCCGGTCAATGTTTCGAGTTCGGTGATCACCGTGGGGATCACGATCTCGTCGATAGGTTCGTCTTGGTAGTTTGCGACGATCTGTTGGTAGCTGAAGGTGTCTCCGTAGAACACGTTGCAATGTAAGGGAACAGGAAACGGGCTGGCCAGCGCGCCGAGTTCGAGGCCGATCCCGGCTAGCTGCGAGCCGGCGATCTCGCGCATCTGCCTGCTGGTCACACCTGCCGGCGGGTTACGATAATCTGCTTCGGCCCAGATGCGCGGCAAGATTTGGGCGGGGCGCATAGCGAGGAGATCGCCCTCGTCGACCTGCACCAGATCGTCCGGCCAGCGCAGGTCATAGGCTGCAAGTAAGCTCGCATCCGGGATCAGGTGGCGCCTGTTGTTCCAGCAAAGGAAGGCGCGATCTCCGAAGCGTGAGTTTTTAGCTTGAACGATGCGTGGTTTTGTTCCGGCGGCCAGTGGCAGATGTTGCATCGCGTTCCTCTCGCAGCCCCTCACCTCTCCTCCTAGTCATAGTCACATTCAGATACAATTGTGTGCACGCCAGACCGGCTGACCGCGCGACAACGAGGGCAAGCAGACCATCGCTGCGCTCCAGAACGTGCTCCGGCCGCACGGCCTATGGGCCGACCTTGTCGCCTATGCCGCCGATCTCCGCTGGCGCAAGGAGGTCGGCGGGATCGAGGGTTGCCGACATTCCTGTCGCGACCGACGATCGCAGCAAGCTGATGATCACCGGGGCCCGGGTGGCGGCGATGGCGGATCCCGAGCGGTCGACCGTCTGGCATGGCGCGGACAGCAAAACCCATCCGGTCGATGCGCAGGCGATGGTTGCGATCAGCAACGAGTCAGGGCGCATGTGAACGCCGGCTTCGTCTCCTTCGCCAGTGTGAAAGCGGCAATCGAGGCAGGAGATGTCACGACTACCGCGGAGATCGATGCCGCATTTGATCGGAGTTAGTGGCCGCAGAGCTGATGGCGGGCATCGGCCTCTTATGGAACAGCGGCAGCGATCTCATGCCAATTTGAATTGCACGTAGAACTCGGTTTCGTTCTTAAACGGCCCATAGCAGCAGAAGATTTTCAGAGGCGTGATGCCCAGCGCCCTCATCTCTTCGAAGGCAGCAATAAAAGAGCGAGCGGTCCAAACCCAGCAGTGGCAGTCGACGTATTCTGAGAGCGCCTTCTTGGAGAGATACAGTGCGATTTCTTCAGTATAATAGCGATCTAGGTTGTCGGGGTTGACGTTGGCCCAAGCGTCTGTCGGTTCATACTTAACAGCGCTCCGGAAGCCGTCATAAACAAGGGACGGCGGAGGCCTTTGCCGATTTTCGAGATATGCCCCGATGAATTCTCCGGTCGTGCTGGGCTTGCGGAGCACATCGAAGCAATAGCGATAGTCGGGTGTCGCGAGGGTGATGATTCCGCCAGGCGCGAGCCATCTGGCGAGCTTGTGAAGCCACCCGACGATGTCCGGAACGTGCTCGGCTACATGCGATGAGACGATATAATCAAATTTCATGCCCAGATCATCGGGGATAGGAGGAGGGATCACGAAATCTACATCGACGATGTCATCGATGTTGACGTTTGCGTCGCCGCGCGAACGCTCCCTGAGGTACTCCCGGTTGGCATAGTCGGCATAGAAGATCCGCCTGACGCCGTTCTTTCGAACTAACGGGTTGGCCAGGGGGCCGATTTCAAGGCCTGTAAGATTATCGACATCGATGCCGGAGAAAATTCTATCCCGCCTGTCGATCATCGGTGCCCTCTATCGCCTCTCAATCTAGTGTTGCATTCACAGACGCCACAACCCATGGCTGGTATCGGCGCGGGTTCCGATGTAGTCAAGCTGGCCGATGGGCGAGGATGTCGATACGCGGGAGCCCGATCCGAAGATCGTAACGGGCGGCAGGGGATTCAGCGAACATCCCGGCACGCCCTCTAGCCGGGTACAGCATTTCCACTAACCTCGCCCCTGGACACAGGAGTCTATGGTGAACTACAGGAAGCAAGAGACTTGGCTCGGTTTATCTGAACAGTTTCGTGGCTCTTGCTAAGCGGGTTTCAGCCCTGATTGTGCCGCAGCCGGGATTGGCAGCAGCGCGTTTAAGTAAGCCTGATTGGGCGTCCCGGCGTCCCAGACCCTGATGAGGCCTCCGGGGGTTGAAGAAGTCGAGATACCGGCCGATCGAGGTGCGGGTCTCCGACACGCTGGGATTACCGGCATTCCCTGTGACGGCGAGCGGATGTCGCACCACTATCCGATGTCGGCGAGATACCATTCGACCGTATGGTGCAGGCCCGCCTCGAGGGTCTCCTTCGGCACCTAGCCGAGCTCGCGGCCAATCTTACTGGCGTCAATCGCATAGCGTGCATCATGTCCCGGCCTGTCGGTCACATAGGTGATAAGCCGCTCGCGCGAATCATTCGGATTAGGCTTGAGCTCGTCGAGAATGACGCAGATCGCCTTAACCACATCGATTTCGTCTTCTCGTTGTGGCCGCCGATGTTGTAACTCTCGCCGATCTGGGCGACCGCGGAGTCCGTCGGGAGGCCGCTCTCTATGAGCTGGCAGGCTCCGGCGCCTGCCCCCCGCTCTTGGTCCTACATTGCAACGGGAACCAGCGGCCTAAGCACATGCGCCGGCGTCGAACTTAAATTCGACGCCGGCAGAGACTAGCGTTAGCCCTTTGGTTTCCTAAGCGTGTAGTAGAATTCGATGCCATCATCGACAGCCATGTGCTTCCACTCGAGCTCGAACGGGCACACATTGCCGATCAGCCAATCGACCATCTTGCCAAAGCTGTCATAGGTCCACGTGTGGAAGTGGATCGAATACTCTTTCTCAAACTGCTCCTCCCAGCTTGTACTGTTCGACTTGAGCCAGTTGTCAAAACCATCAGCTTTCTCGAAGAAATCGCGATAATGTTCCCGATCGCGCTGCCGATCTGGACGCTCGAAATCTAGAATCAGATGATCTAGAGCCGTGACATCGCGATTTTTGTCGAAGGTGCGCTCCTTGTCCGGGATGACTAGGACGAGATGCCCGCCGGGACGCAGCCTCTTGTACGCCGTAGCGATCGCGCCAATCGGATTGCGGGTATGCTCGATGACGTGGCAAGCGACGATAAAGTCGAGACTTTCGTCCTCCACGTCTTGGAGCGTATCGAGATCCGTCTTAATCGTCGGGATGACGATATCATGCTCGCTCTGGCCGATATAGGCATGCGAGCGCAGTTCCTTATAGGAATAGGCGTCGCCATAGGTAACGTCGCAAGCCAGCGGTACGGGAAACGGGCTGGCGCCAGCTCCTATCTCCAGACCGCGCCCGTGCAGTTGCGACGCGGCAATGTCGCGCGCTTCTCCGACATTTGTCGGGACTGCCCAGCGTTGCTGATCGGCCGTGAATGATCCAGGCGCGGGCTGTCCGGGCTGGTGCCGGAGGAGCGCCTCGTCCGCAACCGTCTCAACATCTTCGGGGAAGGCAAAGCCATTGTCACGTATCCACGCGCCTGACCTGATCCAGTGTCGCTTGCCGTTTCTCAATAGAAATATCTTATCGCCGAACACTGGACCGCCTGACATGGCAAGCTTGCCTGCCGGACGCTCCTGGCGCACCGATGTCAGCGCCAGATTCGGATCGCTCCTGAGAGCAACCGAATTCATAATTTCGTAGACTCGTTCGCAGGTCGCAACCCAGTCACTATGATCGCGCTGGATGTCTTCGACAGCCTGTGTCGCAAGCGCATCGCGCAGTTGCGGCTCCTCGATTAGCCTCGACACGGCCTCGAAAATATCGCTGCGGGTCATTTCGCATAGCAGGCAATTCTTGCCGTCACGCAATAGCCATTCCGTATAAGGATTGCGGTTGGTCACGACGGCCGCGCCGCACGCCATCCATTCGAAGGGAAGATAGGACGGATGTCTCGTAGCCATGGCGACAAGGCCGGCGTCGGCTGTCCGATAGAGGATGCCCGTTTCTGCGTACGACAAGAGGCCGAGATTTCGCACGATGCCACCGAGACCGTACTGGGCCGGATCCCATTCTGCACCGGCGGTCAGGATCTCGATTCGCTCCCCAAATTTCGCCTTAAGCATCTTCATGCCTTCCGCCAGGGCCTCAAAGCAGTTGCGAGGCGTACCAGGGCGCGTGTAGCTGACGAGCACAAATGGGTCGTTCGGCCCGCGCGGCACACGGTCTCGGGCATGGAAAATCGCAGGGTCTACCGCTGGCATGAAGTGATCGGCCAAGCCGCCGAGCTGCCGATACGATTCGGCAAGCGACGGCGTATTGGCGACCGCATGGTAGCCGAAACGATAGGTCGACTCGACGATCGTGCTCAGCGTCCCGGACGGATAGAAGAGCGGTTCCCAGTCTTGCAGGAAATAGAACTTCCTCCTGACGTTTCGAAGCCGCAATAAGACAAAGGCTGTGGTCCACAAGGTGCAGACGGCTGCGTCTGTCGGGCCGAGATCGAGCACGTCGGCGGACGTCAGGATCACGATCTCACAGGACGCGGCGAGCTGAGGGAAGGCGCGGCCGATCTTGCTGCGCACGCGTGCCGGCGAGTCGCCCCCTAGGACCGCGAATACCGGCGCGACACCGTGGCGAGTGCGCATATGTTCTGCATTGCGCAGAATCGTGTTGATTCCACCATAAAACGGTACGGAAAACTCTGGGATAATCCATACGACGCGCTGCAGCGGGGCTCCCGACGCGGCTGCGCAAGAAGCGACCGAAGTCTCGATCTCCTGCCTTGTAGCGTCGAACCAAACCGCAACATTTTGCGCTTCCGCGACGAAATCATGAGAGGGCGACCGCGCACTCTGCGTCTTCGGCGCGCGGATTGCTGGTGCGCCGCCAGAAGACGCATCAAGATGAGGATTGACGAAGGGGTCACCTTCGGGGAGCGCCTCCCAGACGTGTTCGGCAGCGATTGGACCGCTCGCGCTCCGTTCGAAGGCGCAAGCACCTTGGGTAGCGGCGAATAATGCGAACGGATTAAGTAGCACGCGGCCATAACCTCGACACCGCGCCTCGAGCAAAAATGCTAAATCCGGTCGGCCAGAAGAGGCAAAGGCAGAGAAGCCGCCAAGCTGCGTCCAAGTACTGCGGCGAAACGCCAAGGCGCCACCTGGAGCAGCCGCTGCGTTCCGATACCAGCCCGCACTGCCCGCAGGTCCATAGTAATGACGATGCTCGCCACGGAAAGCCGGATACGCAACGCCATTCTGAAAAAATGTGCCATAGTCGACAACGCGCTCCTCAGCATCCAGCACGCGGCCGCCAACCGCTGCGATTACTGGATTGCTCAGTGGCAATACGAGCTCGTCGATCGAGCTGGCGTCCAGGGGAATATACCCCGCATCGACTAAAACCAGAATGTCACCGCGAGCGCGCGCTATGGCTGCGTCGACTGCAGCGGCTAGGTTCGGGCCATCGGCGACCAGTATCTCGTCGGCCGGATTGGTCGCGGCGATATTGTCGCCTCCACTGCCAACGCGGATGATGCTGACCGAACGGGAAATGGGCGTGCGCCACGCTATCCGGATATATGGCCCTTCGAAGTCAGCCTTGGCTCCTTCCCACCCTGCCACAGGGAGGTACTTGTGCAGGGCATTCAGTTGGCCTTTAGCCGCATAGGGCTTGGCATCAAAACCGCCGGCAGCAACGGATGTCTCGATCCAGCGCCAGTGATAAAGAACCCGCGGAACATGGACGACCTCGCCCCCCGCCGAGATGATGCGCAGAAAAAGGTCCCAGTCCTGCGCGCCATCGGTCGTAGCGTCCCAACCTCCGATCGCTCTCAGCGTCCGAGTTTTCATCGCGCAGAGATGAGTCAGGTAGTTGGCGTTGAGCAAGATGTCCGGAGACCAGGCTGGCTTCAAAAGCGGGCCAAACCGATGCGTTCCCGTCCTGTCGACATTGTCTTTGTCCGAGTAGATGAACACCGCAGATGGGTTGGCGTTGATCGCCCTTGCAACTTCGTACAGCGCATCGGCGGTCAACAGATCGTCATGATCAAGCAGGACGGTCCATTGGCCCTCCACCATTTCAAGGCCTTGGTTTGAATTCTCGGAAATCCCAAGATTTTCCGCGAGGAGCCGGATCTTGATGCGCGCATCGGACGAAGCGACCCCGCTCGCTAACTTGACGAGGTCCCTGCTACGCTCCCCCTCGTCTACGATGGCTAGGCAGAGCTCCCAATTGTCGTAGGTCTGCTTCTGAACAGAAGCGATCATATCTCCCAAGACGTCAATTGGTGTGCGAAAAACCGGCACTAGGACGCTAAGCTTGGGACGTGGGTTGAGACCACGCGCGAGGCGACGCTGCAGGTTGAGCGCCCCCACATCCGGCTCCACGGTACTCCGCCACACCGCATACGGATCAGCCGCGACAACAGATTCAGCAATCTCAACGGAGCTCGCGCCCTCTGCCGGTTCAGCATGCGCATCAGCATCAACTAACTTGGCAGCGTAGACGGGGCTGGCAGTCTCCCCCGGAGCTGCCCCCGGATCATCCGAAGCAACAGGACGACGCGAGTTACGCCAATCGCGAAGACGTCCCAGGATCTGCCCGCTGGCGGTCCACCAGACGACTTTCGCAAACCTTCGACCGAACGTCTTTACGAAAGCCGGACTTCGATTCAGCAAGGCTCTCACAGGCCAACTCGCCTTCCAGAGCGTGCTGGTCTGCATGGCGCGAAGCTGCTCATGCATCCGGTGTGCTTCAACTGTGCTCAGCTCAAGATGCCGACGGATGTCGTCGCGTTCAGCAGTGATGCACCGAAGCTGATTTTCGCCGAACGAGATTTGCGAACGTAGCCGCTCGATCTCATCAGCGCGCGCCGCAGTCGCGCTCATAAGCTGCTCTTCAAGAGACGAGATTTGCGAACGTAGCTGCTCGATCCCATCAGCGCGCGCCGCAGTCGCGCTCATAAGCTGCTCTTCAAGAGACGAGATTTGCGAACGCAGCCGTTTCACCTCGTCGTCGCGTGCTGCGAGCACTCTCTCAATTGCTCGGTCGTTCTCCTGCCGCAGCTCATCGACCTGACGCTGCGCGACGTCGAGTTTCGAGTCCGTTGCGTGCAGACGCTCCTTCAAGCGGCCGACGTCCTCGCGAGCCTCCGTAAGGGCCTCCAACATTCGGGGACTCAGGCGCGAGAATGCCGAAGAGGACAACAGAAGCGATCGCAACTGGTCGAGCGGCAGAATATCGACGTAATCGTCAATCTCAGCCAAAGGCGACACGGCGCCGGTTAATACTCGGCTGAATGTCTCCTTTCGCGAGCCGTGAAGCTTTCGGATGACGATGACGGAGTCATAGAAGCTAACATTGGCAACGGAGTGTCCCAGTTTCTTGAGGCGGCCGAGTTCTTCAGAGGGCAGATTGGTTACGGCGTCCGCTTCGAAGTGATCGACATTGATCGCATCGGCCAAATCCTTGAAATACTCGATGGCAGACCCGTCCTTGCGCAAACCTCCGCCGAAATCCGTCAAATAACTGCAATGCACGTCTTCGATGAAATAAACGCCGCCAGGAGCTAGCCGATCGAAGCATAATTCGAAGCTCGCGATCATATGCGCCGATAGATGAGAGCCGTCATCAACTATGACGTCGAAGATCTGTTCGCCAAGTACGGTGTCAAGAGCGATCTTATCCGTCGCATCAGCGATATGAACTACAATACGCTCACCAAGCTCAAGATCAGCTGCCTGCGGGTTGATTTCCACGCCAACAATCTGGGAGCCTTTCGGCAGAAACTCGCGCCAGATTTGCAGTGATCCACCATTTTGAATACCAATCTCAAGGACTGTCATAGGCTTGCCCTTGGCTATCATAGCAGCGAGCTCACGCTGATAAACCGCTGGGTAATGCTCCCATTTGTCCGAGACGTTTGCCTTTTGATCAACAAACGCTTGCCCAAGGCTGCGCCGCTTCGAAGTCGCCATCTTTCACGTCCTAGATTAGCAAGGTTCACATGCCGCCGCAGGCCCGATTGCGGAATATTGTCCGAGTCACCGCGCGCCCGACATACAGCTTTAATCCAGATCCGAGAAGGCTGGATCTCATCCCCTCGGGAGACCGTTTTCCGTGACGTACTTCCCGAAACTACCGCCGCGGATAAGGTTGGCCCGTTGTCGGGTGAGGCTGCACCTCGGACTGGGAGGAAAGACGAGAAGGCATCGAGGCCCTCGGACGTGCAGAGACGTGCCGGCGGCGGATAAGCCTCCGATCGCGCCGCCGGACCTGGCGCCCAGTGTCCGCCGTGATCAGAGGCCGGAAACTAAGCTTCCGGCGGTCCAGCAGATGGGTTCGGATCAAGGTAGACGGGTTCTACTCAAATCTGGAGGAAGATCAGGGTCTCAGGTCAGGAATCCAATGAATCAATGTTTCGGCTGCACGGGGAACTGTCAGCGAGACGTCAGTGCGCTAACTCATGCGCAACGTGCAGGAGATATTGGCCATATCCGCTCTTTTTGAGCCTTTCCCCGAGGGCGCTGAGATCCCGTGCAGATATCCAGCCTTGTCTTGCGGCGATCTCCTCCGGGCAGGCGATGCGTAGGCCCTGGCGTGCTTCCAGCGTGCGGACGAACTCGCCGGCCTCGATCATGCTGTCGGGCGTGCCGGTGTCGAGCCAGGCGAAGCCGCGCCCCATCGACTCCACCGAAAGCTCGCCGCGCTCGAGATAGATGCGGTTGATATCGGTGATCTCCAGCTCGCCGCGTGGCGAGGGCTTCAGCGACCTTGCGATGTCAACGACCTGAGCGTCGTAGAAATACAGTCCCGTCACGGCCCAATGCGACTTGGGGTTCTGCGGCTTCTCCTCGATCGAGATCGCCTTGCCGTTCGCGTCGAAATCGACCACGCCGTAGCGCTCGGGATCGCGCACGTGATAGGCGAAAACCGTAGCGCCTTTGGTTCGCGCTGTCGCGCTCGCCATCATCTCGGGCAGGGAGTGACCATAGAACAGATTATCGCCGAGGATCAGCACGGAGGGTTGGCCGGCGACGAATTCGGCCCCGATCAAATAGGCCTGGGCCAGCCCGCCCGGATGGGGCTGCTCCGCATAGCTTAGGCTCATGCCCCAGTCCGAACCGTCGCCGAGGAGGTGCTTGAAGTTCGGCAGGTCATGCGGAGTCGAGATGATCAGCACCTCGCGGATGCCGGCCAGCATCAGCGTCGAGAGCGGATAATAGATCATCGGCTTGTCGTAGACCGGCAGAAGCTGCTTCGACATCGCCAGCGTCATCGGATGCAGCCGCGTGCCGGAGCCGCCGGCGAGGATGATGCCCTTCATCGTTACTGGTCCTTGCCCTGATCTCTGAGAAGTCGCGCGACGCAAGCTTGGAGCGACCCTTGCCATTCCGGCAGCCGCACGCCATGGGCGCGGGCGAGCTTGCCGCAATCGAGCCGGGAGTTCGCCGGCCGACGCGCCGGTGTCGGGTAATCGGCGGTGGCGATGCGCTTGACCCGGACGGGTTTGCCGCCCTGCCGCTCGCGTTCGGCGAAGATCGACTCCGCGACATCGGCCCAGACGGCCTCGCCCGTCGCGCTCATGTGGAAGACGCCGCGGAGGGAAGCATCCTCCGCCCTGCCGGTCAGGTTACGTGCGATGGCGATGATCGCGTCGGCGATGTCAAGCGCACTGGTCGGGCTCCCCGCCTGGTCGGCGACGACGCCGACCTCGTCGCGGGCCTCGGCCAGGCGCAGCATCGTCTTGACGAAATTTTTCCCGAAGGGGCTGTAGATCCAGGCCGTACGCAGGATGGCGTGGTTGTCGGTCGCTGCCGCGACCGCCTGCTCACCGGCGAGCTTGCTCGCGCCATAGGCCGAGATCGGACCGGTCGCGTCGTCCTCGCGATAGGGCCGGTCGAGGCCGCCATCGAAGACATAGTCGGTCGAGATCTGGATCATGGGAATGCCGAGGGCCGCCGCCGCCCGCGCCGCTTCGCCCGCAGCCTCGCCATTGACGCGCATGGCGAGCTCGGGCTCGCTCTCGGCCTGATCGACCGCCGTATAGGCAGCCGCATTGACGATGACGTCGGGCCTGGCCGCGCGCAGCGCCGGCGCGATCGTCCTGGGGACGGAAAGGTCAAGCTCCGGGCGGCGGATCGCGATGACCTCGACGCCGACCGGCACGCGCTCGAGCATGGCGCAGACGACCTGGCCGGTCCAACCGGTAACGGCGATGCGCAATGTCATCAGTCGAAATACCGCAGCATCTCGGCAAGGCGCGGATGCTTGCGATCCTTGTCGGAGAGGGTGAGGCCGGAGAGCGGCAGGCGCCAGTCGATACCGAGCGCGGGGTCGTCGAAGGCCAACCCATGGTCGTTGGCGGGGGCGTAAGGCGCCGTCACTTTGTAGAGCACCTCGGTATCCGGCTCGAGCGTGACGAAGCCATGGGCGAAGCCGATCGGAACCAGGAGCTGCTTCCAGTTCTCGGCCGAGAGCTCGACCGCGACGTGCTTGCCGAAGCTCGGGGACGAGACTCGGATATCAACCGCGACATCGAGGATCCGTCCGCGCGTGACCCGCACCAGCTTGTCCTGTGCGAAGGGCGCGGACTGGAAATGCAGGCCGCGCAGCGTGCCGACCGGCGCGGAGAGCGATTGGTTGTCCTGGACGAAATCGAGATCGAGCCCGGCATCGGCGAAAGCCTTGCGGCTCCAGGTCTCCGAGAAGAAGCCGCGATGATCACCGAACTTCTTCGGCGTAACGATTTTGACGGCGGGGATCGCCGTTTCTTCGACGCTCAGCATGTCTTCTTTCCCGGTCAGGCCGCGCCGAGGCGCTCGCCGCGATAAACCCCAGAGCGGATGTCACCCCACCAGCCGGAATTGGCAAGATACCACTCAACCGTGCGGCGAAGCCCGGTCTCGAAGGTCTCCTTGGGCGTCCATCCGAGATCGCGGCCGATCTTGCCGGCGTCAATGGCGTAGCGCGCATCATGGCCGGGGCGGTCGGTGACATAGCTGATCAGCCGCTCATGCGGACCCTTCGGATCGGGCCGGAGCTCGTCGAGAATGGCGCAGATGGCCTTCACCACCTCGAGATTGGTCTTCTCGTTGTGGCCGCCGATATTGTAGCTCTCGCCGGTCTTGCCGGCAGTGGCGACCGTCAGCAGCGCGTCGGCGTGATCATCGACATAGAGCCAGTCACGCACGTTCAGCCCGTTGCCGTAGACCGGCAGCGGCTTGCCCTCCAGCGCGTTGATGATCATCAGCGGGATCAGCTTCTCCGGGAAGTGATACGGCCCGTAATTGTTCGAGCAGTTGGTCATCACCACCGGCAGGCCATAGGTGTGGTGCCAGGCGCGCACGAGATGGTCAGAGGCCGCCTTCGAGGCCGAATAGGGCGAGTTCGGCTGATAGGCGGTGTCCTCGCGGAAGAAGCCGTCGCTACCCAGCGAGCCGAAGACCTCGTCGGTCGAGATATGGTGGAAGCGGAAACGTGCCTTCCCGGCCTCGTCCAGACCACGGAAATGCCGAAGCGCTTCCTGCAGCAGGGTGAAGGTGCCGACGATATTGGTCTCGATGAAGTCGCCCGGCCCGTCGATTGAGCGATCGACATGACTTTCGGCAGCCAGATGCATGACGATATCCGGCCGAAAATCGGCGAAGATCGCCTTCATCCGTTCGCCATCGCCGATATCCGCCTGCTCGAAGCGATAGCGGTTGCTGCCGGCCACCGGAGCCAGCGAGGCGAGATTGCCGGCATAGGTGAGCTTATCGACTACGCAGACATCATGCTGCGTCTCTCCGACCAGCTTGCGCACCACTGCCGAACCGATAAAGCCGGCGCCGCCGGTGACAAGGAATTTCAATGACACGCCGCGTCGCTCCACTGGGGCGATAAGGATTGGAAATCGTCGTAAGCCGCAGGCAACAAGCAGCCCTCCGACAATCTGTCAAGCATGGGCTGCCCCTGCTGCCGCCATTGGCCGATCCGTTTTCGGTGCCGAAAAAGCGGCTCAATTCACAGCCGCCGGCGCCGGACCTAACCGGTTGCGCCAGCCATCCGCCACTCCGGCCCAGACGGGCTCGAGCGAGCCGTTCGGACCTTTTATGGCCAGAACGGCGGCTTGGGCCGCTAGAGCGACACATGATTTGACGCGCCAGCGTAATGGCACATGGGCGAGCTTGGCGGTCGCGACGACATTGCGCGCGTAGTAATAATTGCGAAGCTTCGAATGCCGCAGGATTTGGGGCTTACCCCCTTCCTCCGCACTGACCGCCTCGCCCCAGCGATGAGGCATCGCGAGTTCGGTCGCGAGATAAGATCCCCAACCACGCTCCCATGCACGAAAGCCCCATTCGACATCGATCCCCGCGATGAAGAAGTCGTCTCTGAACGGCCCGATCTCGGCATAAGCGGCGAGGTTCATCAGCGAACCGGAGGTCGGCGCGAAATCAAGGGCGGCGAGACCGTCACCACGCGGGCTTCCCCGTCTCTCGTAGCGGATCGGCTTGTAGAAGCCCTCCGACGGCGGCTCGAGGCGCGGTGCCAGGATGGCAACCTTCTCGCCTCGCCCCTCGAGCTCAAGGCTGCGTGCAGTCAGACGGTCGAGCAGGTCCGGCCCCGGCTCGCTATCTTGGTCGAGCAGCATGATGTAGCTGAACCCTTCACGTATGGCAGCCTCCGAGACGGCGTTGAGGCCCTGACCCAAGCCGACATTTTCCTTGCTTTGGATCAGGCGCAGATCCGCCGGTGCGAGGGCTGCCACGATTTCCGCGTCGATCGGTCCGTTGGCGAAGGCAAACAGTACGCGCCCCCGGAGGGCCTCAGCCTGCCTCGCAAGCAGCATCCGATCGGGCTGATGCAGTACCACGCCGGCGCAAGCCCGCGCGACTTGCGTATTCGTCTCTCGCGCCATCATGGGGTGCAATTATCTGCCATTCACGCAGCCGCAACTTAAACCGTCTTGGCATCGACCGCAGACTACAGGCCTACAGACTTGACCATCTGCGCTCAAGCCCTAGAAAGTCCGCCCTGCAGCCCTGCAGGGGGCTTTGGTACGGTGCCCATATGGGATACTGCGCACTCGACGCCGATCCCTCGCTGGCATTCTCCAACAGGGCTCCCGATGCGCGCCAAGACATTTGGACCGAGGGAGAGGTCGTAAGGCTCTGCAAGCGCGCTTGGCGCATGGGCTATAAGGGTCTTGCCGCCTGCATGGCCACCGCATGGGATAGCCAGCTCTCGCCTGTTGATCTTCGTTCGCTGACAACTGGCCAGCGCGCTGACGACATTCAAGGCGCGATCTTTTCGCTGGCTCGAACTAAGACAGGGCGGGCCGCTGCAGCGTCCCTTGGAAAGCGAGCAACCTGGGCCCTTGACGCCTACATCGGAAGTCTCGCCTTCGAGTTGCTGCCGCACGCACCGATTTTCAGAACCAGGGGTGCGCCTACAACTGCAAAAGGCGGCAAACCTCAAGCGCCCTCGCCTTATACGAAGAACAAACTCGCAGAGGACTTCCGGACGATCCGCATTGCAGAGTTCGGGAAGACCGAGCAGCGCAAGCTTTCCGATATGCGGCGTTCAGGCACCGTCGAGGCGACCGCCGGCGGCGCAGATGCCCAGGCGGTATCCACCAAAATGGCGAACACGCTTGCTGCGTCAGCCCGTCTTCAGAAGACCTATAACCCGGTCAACCTAGCGACGGTGCGGGACGTAGACGCGAGCAGGAGAAAGGGGCGTGCCAAGCTTCGCCAGAACAAACCGCGGTAGAATTTGTAACGGCGGTGGCTGGGAATTTGTAACGCGACCAAGAGGTTTGTCGCTAACCTCTTGATTTAAATGGCGCGGGCGACGGGGCTCGAACCCGCGACCTCCGGCGTGACAGGCCGGCACTCTAACCAACTGAGCTACGCCCGCGCTGGGCGACTGAGGCGCGGTGGCCGTCAGCGAGGTGTGGATTATGGCCCCGGGCCGGAAGTGTCAAGCGCCCGATGCCGGCAAAACCAAATCGGTGGAAAAATATCTCCGGCACCGCGAAAAGACGCGCCCCGCGCCGGGCCGCAAAACTCATTCCCGAGAGGCCAGACAGGGATCGAGCATCACATGGCGGGCGTTCTGGCGGGCGTAGCCGCCGCGCAGCACCGCCATATCGCCGAGCTTCAGGTCGTTGGCGCCATAGGTCACGCAGAGCACGCGCACGCCCGGATCCGCGCAGACGGCGACATACCAGACCGCACCATCGGTCTGGATCAGGGTGACGGGGCCGGCGATCGCCATATCGACACGCGAATCGCGCGGCACCGATTCCGGGAGCTGCGCCGCGATGCTCTCGCAGCTCGCCGGCGTCGCCGGCTGCTCGGGCTGGGAGAAGGCGGGGCGCCCCTCGAAAAAGGAATCGGGCAGGAGCGACTGCGCGGCCGCCTGTTGCGCGGCGAGGAGGGCGAAGCCGGCCAGCCACCGCAAGGCAAGACCGGGATGTCGTGATCGGAAGCTCATGGCCGGAACAGTGCCGACGAAGATGGCGGAATTCGGCTGCGTACCGGAGCGCTTTGCGGGCAACGCTGCCGAGCCTGCTTGCGATACGCGCGCCGAGGCCTTAAACGCGAGCGCTGAGGGCGGTTAGCTCAGTCGGTAGAGCGTCTCGTTTACACCGAGAATGTCGGCGGTTCGAGCCCGTCACCGCCCACCATCGCTTGAATCACCACGTCCGGTAAACTCTTCGCTCCGGCTCACGCCGCGTGCGGCGCGGATGTTCTCCCCACGCCCGAGCTGCGCGCCCGATTGCCGGCACGGTTTTCGGACCGTCGCAACCGGCCTTCACAGCATTGTTTTCGATTCGTGTGTTGAACGGCCCGGCCCTACGGGCAAAACCCTGTCGCGTTCAACGGAAATGGATACCGCACATCATGGGATCACTCGATAGCGCTCGCCCCTATGCGCTGACGGCCTTCAGGATCGCGCTCGGCCTCGTCGTCTTCTCATTCGGGACGGCGAAAATCCTGCACCTGCACCCAGGCAACTTCACCCCTCCCGTCGGCTCCCTGCCCTGGATCGCCGGATCGATCGAGCTGATCGCGGGCTTTCTCTTTCTCGTCGGCTTCCAGACACGCGCCGCCGCGTTCGTGCTCTCCGGCCTGATGGCGGCCGCCTATTTCATCGCGCATTTCCCCCAGAGCTTCTTCCCGACCGAGAACGGCGGCTTCGCCGCCGCCGTCTTCAGTTTCGCCTTCCTGTATTTCGTGACGGCCGGCGGCGGCTATCTGAGCCTCGACCGGGCCTTGCGGACGAAGACGGCCTGACAGGCCGCCCACAGCCGAACCGCCAAGCGTGCTTCAACGAAACAAGCGTGCTTCAAACGAAAAAGGCCGCCGGACCTCTCGGTCCGGCGGCCTCTCATGTCAGGCGATGCCTTCGCTCAGTGAGCGACGACGCCCGCCGCATCGTCCTCAGTGCCCTTGGGGGGGACGGCATTGACGTCCTCCTCCCAGACGATCGGAACCGGCTGGCGGGTCAGCGCATGCTGGAGCACCTGCTCCATGCGCGAGACCGGGACGATCTCCATGCCGTCCTTCACGGACTTCGGCAGGTCGATCAGGTCCTTGGCGTTCTCCTCGGGGATCAGCACCTTCTTGATGCCGCCCCGCAGAGCCGCCAGCAGCTTCTCCTTCAGCCCGCCGATCGGCAGCACCCTGCCCCGCAGCGTGATCTCGCCGGTCATGGCGACGTCGCGGTTGGTCGGGATGCCGGTCAGGATCGAAACGATGGCGGTGGCCATCGCGATGCCGGCCGATGGCCCGTCCTTCGGGGTCGCCCCCTCCGGAACGTGGACGTGGATGTCGCGCCGGTCGAAGAGCGGCGGCTCGATGCCGAAATCGACGGCCCGCGAGCGGACATAGGACGCCGCCGCCGAGATCGATTCCTTCATCACGTCGCGCAGGTTGCCGGTGACGGTCATGCGGCCCTTGCCGGGCACCATGACGCCCTCGATCGTCAGCAATTCGCCGCCGACCTCGGTCCAGGCCAGACCGGTGACGACACCGACCTGATTCTCCGTCTCCGCCATGCCGTAGCGATAGCGCGGCGGGCCGAGATATTCCTCGAGCAGCGGCTCGTCGACGACCACCTTCGCCTTCTTGCCGAGCACGATGTCCTTCACGCCCTTGCGGACCGTGTTGGAGATTTCGCGCTCGAGGTTACGGACACCGGCCTCGCGGGTGTAACGCCGCACCAGGGTCTGCAGGGCCTCGTCGGTGATCGACCACTCCTTGCCGTCGAGCCCGTGCTTCTTGATCGCGTTGGCGATCAGGTGCTTGCGCGCGATCTCGGTCTTCTCTTCCTCGGTGTAGCCGGCGATGCGGATCACCTCCATGCGGTCCAGCAGGGCCGGCGGGATGTTCAGCGTGTTCGCCGTCGTCACGAACATCACGTTCGACAGGTCGTAATCGACCTCGAGGTAATGGTCGTTGAAGGTCGAGTTCTGCTCGGGGTCGAGCACCTCCAGCAGGGCCGCCGAGGGATCGCCACGGAAGTCCTGGCCCATCTTGTCGATCTCGTCGAGCAGGATGAGCGGGTTCGAGGTCTTGGCCTTCTTCATCGACTGGATGATCTTGCCGGGCATCGAGCCGATATAGGTGCGGCGGTGACCGCGGATCTCGGCCTCGTCACGCACGCCGCCGAGCGACATGCGCACGAACTCGCGCCCCGTCGCCTTGGCGATCGACTTGCCGAGCGAGGTCTTGCCGACGCCGGGAGGGCCGACGAGGCACAGGATCGGGCCGGCGAGCTTGTTGGCGCGCTGCTGCACGGCGAGATACTCGACGATGCGGTCCTTGACCTTGTCGAGGCCGAAGTGATCGTCGTCCAGCACGAGCTGGGCGGCGTTCAGATCCTTCTTGATCTTCGAGCGCTTGCCCCACGGGATGCCGAGCATCCAGTCGAGATAGTTGCGCACGACGGTCGCCTCCGCGGACATCGGCGACATCTGGCGCAGCTTCTTCAACTCGGCCGTGGCCTTGTCGCGGGCTTCCTTGGTCAGCTTGGTGCGGGCGATGCGCTCTTCCAGCTCGGCCAGCTCGTCACGGCCTTCCTCGCCGTCACCCAGCTCCTTCTGGATCGCCTTCATCTGCTCGTTGAGGTAGTACTCGCGCTGGGTCTTCTCCATCTGGCGCTTGACGCGCGAGCGGATGCGCTTCTCGACCTGAAGCACGGACATCTCGCTCTCCATGAGCGACAGGACCTTCTCCAGACGATGGGCGACGTTGGTGATCTCCAGCACGGCCTGCCGGTCGGCGATCTTGACCGCGAGATGCGAGGCGACCGTGTCGGCGAGCTTGGCAGGCTCGTCGATCTGCGAGACGGCGGCGACGATCTCGCCCGAGATCTTCTTGTTGAGCTTCACATAGCTCTCGAACTCCGAGACGACCGAGCGGGCCAGCGCCTCGATCTCGACCTTCTTGCCCTCTTCCTCGGCAAGGCCCGTGGCCTCGGCCTCGTAGAAGGACTCGGCTGCCGAATAGGAGGAGGCCTTGGCGCGGCCGACACCCTCGACCAGCACCTTCACGGTGGAGTCGGGCAGCTTCAGAAGCTGCAGCACGCGGGCGAGCGTGCCGATCTCATAGATCTCGTTGGGCTGCGGGTCATCGTCGCCGGCATTCTTCTGAGTCGCCAGCAGGATGAGCCCGTCCGTCTTCACGACTTCCTCGAGCGCGCGGATGGACTTCTCGCGGCCGACGAAGAGCGGGACGATCATATGGGGGAAAACGACGATATCGCGCAGGGGCAGGACCGGGTAGGTGCCGGTCTCGCCAGAGACGAAGGGAGCGCGGGGCGTCGACGTCATTGACTTATCCTTTGCAGTTGCGCCCGGCGAACCCCCGAGATGGGCGGAACGATCGGACGTTTGCGGCTAGGGGACCATTCGCCCTTCCGCCCTCGCGCATCGCACCCTCATCAGGCATGCGACTCTCGCAAGTGCACCTAAAGTGGAGACTTCCTTTCTGGCTTTCAAGCGAGGCAGCCGGTCTATGCACTGCTGTCCTGCCCGTCGGACATACGAAGAAATCCCTGCCGTTCGGCTTTGAGTTCAGCGTCTCAATTTTCGACCGGCCTGTCGCGGAACGAAACCGCGGCCGGGCCGCATCCCATCAAAACGCAAAACGCGCGCCAAGAGGCGCGCGTCCTGTTGTCGCAATGTTGCGGCAGGCGTCAGGCAGAGGCCGTCTTGTTCTCGTCCTCGCGCTCCGCATAGATGAAGAGCGGACGGGCCTTGTTCTCGACCGCCTCCGGGCCGATGACGACCTGCTCGACGCCTTCCAGCCCCGGCAACTCGTACATGGTCTCGAGCAGGATGCCCTCCATGATCGAGCGCAGGCCGCGGGCGCCGGTCTTCCGCTCGATCGCCTTGCGGGCGATCAGGCTGACGGCCTCGTCGGTGAAGGTGAGCTGGGTGTCCTCCATCTCGAACAGGCGCTGATACTGCTTCACCAGCGCGTTCTTGGGCTCTGTCAGGATGGTCTTCAGCGCCGGCTCGTCGAGATCCTCCAGCGTCGCCAGCACCGGCAGGCGGCCGACGAATTCCGGGATCAGGCCGAACTTGAGCAGGTCCTCGGGCTCGACATCGCGGAAGATCGCGCCGGTGCGGCGGTCGTCCGGAGACTGGACCTTGGCACCGAAGCCGATCGAGGTGCCCTTGCCGCGGCTCGAGATGATCTTGTCGAGGCCGGCGAAGGCGCCGCCGCAGATGAACAGGATGTTCGTGGTGTCGACCTGCAGGAATTCCTGCTGTGGATGCTTGCGCCCGCCCTGCGGCGGCACGGAGGCGACGGTGCCTTCCATGATCTTGAGCAGCGCCTGCTGGACGCCCTCGCCCGAAACGTCACGGGTGATCGAGGGATTGTCCGACTTGCGGCTGATCTTGTCGATCTCGTCGATATAGACGATGCCGCGCTGCGCCCGCTCGACATTATAGTCGGAGGCCTGGAGCAGCTTGAGGATGATGTTCTCGACATCCTCGCCGACATAGCCGGCCTCGGTCAGCGTCGTGGCGTCGGCCATGGTGAAGGGCACGTCGAGGATGCGGGCGAGCGTCTGCGCGAGCAGCGTCTTGCCCGAGCCGGTCGGCCCGATCAGCAGGATGTTCGACTTCGCCAGTTCGACGTCGTTGTGCTTCGTCGCGTGGCTCAGGCGCTTGTAGTGGTTGTGGACCGCCACCGAGAGCACCTTCTTGGCGTGCTCCTGGCCGATGACGTAATCGTCCAGAACCTTGCGGATCTCCTTGGGAGTCGGCACGCCGTCCTTCGACTTCACCAGCGCGGATTTGGATTCCTCGCGGATGATGTCCATGCAGAGCTCGACGCATTCATCGCAGATGAACACGGTCGGGCCCGCGATGAGCTTGCGGACCTCGTGTTGGCTCTTGCCGCAGAAAGAGCAGTACAGCGTGCTCTTCGAGTCGCCGCCGGGCTTGCTAGCCATTGTCCATCTCCAGTTCCGGAGCCCGGGACCACACCAGCCGAGGCAGATGCAACCGTCGTCTCTCCGTCATAAAATAAGCGCTCAGATCACGATGATTAGGTTAACGGCCCGTTCCGATACATCCGGATACGCTGGGTCGATCCAAATCGGATCATGATGAAGCGCCTCGTCCGCTCACCCCGACCCCATGCAAACACGGGGCCGATCCGCTTTCAATATGGGCCTTCAACCTGCCCACGCCAACCCACAGGATCGGGACCGCTCGTCGCAACCTCACGCGTCCTCGGGCCGCTTCTCGATGACCTTGTCGATCAGGCCGAAATCGCGGGCCTGCTCGGCGGTCATGAAGTTGTCGCGTTCCAGCGCAGCGTGGATGTCCTCGTAGCTGCGGCCGGTGTGCTTCACGTAGATTTCATTGAGCCGCTTCTTCAGGCTCTCGACTTCCTTGGCGTGGATCAGGATGTCGGTGACCTGGCCCTGGAAGCCGCCGGAGGGCTGGTGGACCATGATGCGGGCATTCGGCAGAGCAAAGCGCATGTCCTTGGCGCCGGCCGTCAGCAGCAGCGAGCCCATCGAGGCGGCCTGGCCGACGCACAGCGTCGTCACCGGGCAGCGGATGAACTGCATCGTGTCGTAGATCGACAGGCCCGAGGTGACCACGCCGCCGGGCGAGTTGATGTAGAAGGAGATTTCCTTCTTGGGGTTCTCGGCCTCGAGGAAGAGGAGCTGCGCCACGATCAGCGAAGCGGAGAAGTCCTCGACCGGGCCGGTCAGGAAGATGATGCGCTCACGCAGCAGGCGCGAATAGATGTCGAAGGCGCGCTCGCCGCGGCTCGACTGCTCGACCACCATCGGGACGAGATTGTTGTAGGTCTCGATCGGATCGCGAAGCATGGATCAATCCTTGGGAGTAAGCGCCGTATCGGGCGACGAGGTCGAATCGGCAGTGTCTCGGAAGACACTCACATAAGCACGCCGAACGTGGCTGAAAAGGGAAGCGCCGCCGGTCGCGAAGGCCGGCGGCGCAAAGGCTGGCATTAAGGTTGCCGGAACGCTCAGGCGGAAGCGTCTTCGGCCTTGTCTTCGGCCTTCTTGCTCTTCTTGGCGGCAGCCTTCTTCGGCTTGGCCTCGGTGGCGGCTTCCACCTCGTCATCGGCGTAGAGCGCCTCGCGCGACACCGTCTGATCCTCGACCTTCACCTGGCCGAGCAGATGGTCGACGACCTTCTCCTCGAAGATCGGGGCGCGGATCTCGGCGAGAGCCTGCGGGTTCTTGCGGTAGAACTCCCAGACCTGCTTCTCCTGGCCCGGGAACTGGCGGGCGCGCTCGATCAAAGCCTGGGTGACCTCGTCATCCGAGATCTGCACCTTGGCCTGCTCGCCGATCTCGGCCAGCACGAGGCCGAGGCGCACGCGGCGCTCGGCGATCTTGCGGTAGTCGGCGCGGGCTGCGTCCTCGGTGGTGTCCTCGTCTGCGAAGGTCTTGTTGGCCTGCTTCATGTCGGCCTCGACCTGGCTCCAGACGCTGTTGAACTCCTGGTCGACCAGCGTCGGCGGCAGCTCGAAGGTGTACTTGCCGTCGAGCGCGTCGAGCAGGCTCTTCTTGAGCTTGCGGCGCGACTGGGCGCCGAAGTCGCGGCCGATCTGCTCGCTCACGGCGGCCTTGAGCGCATCGAGCGACTCCATGCCGAAGGCCTTGGCGAGCTCGTCGTCGATCTTGATCGCGTCCGGGCCCTGGACCTCGGTAACGGTGACCACGAACTCGGCCGCCTGGCCGGCGAGATGGGCCGCTCCGTAGTTCTCGGGGAAGGTGACCTTGATCGTGCGGGTCTCGCCCTGCTTCACGCCCTCGAGCTGCTCCTCGAAGCCGGGGATGAACTGGCCGGAGCCGAGATCGAGCGGGATGCCTTCGCCGGTGCCGCCCTCGAAGGCCTTGCCGTCGATGGTGCCGACATAGGAGATCATCAGGCGGTCGCCGGTCTCGGCCTTGGCCTTCTCGCCCTTCGCCGAATAGGTGCGGTTGCCGGACGCCATGCGCAGCAGCGCGGCGTCGACATCGGCGTCCGGAACCTCGGCGACCGGCTTCACGAGCGAAACGTCGGAGATGTCGACGAGCTCGATCTTCGGCAAAACCTCGAGCGCGACGGTGAAGGCGAGATCGCCCTTGGCCTCCATCGCGGCCTCGATCTCGTCCTTGTTCTCGGGGAAGCGGATCTGCGGCTCGAAGGCGAGCTTCAGGTTGTTGTCGGCGACGATCTTCTGGTTCGCCTCGTTGACGGCGTTCTGGAGGACGTCGGACATGACCGAGCGGCCATAGAGGCGGCGCAGATGCGCGACCGGCACCTTGCCCGGGCGGAAGCCGTTGATCTTGGCCTTGCCCTGGAGGTCCTGCAGGCTGTCGTCGAGCCTGGTCTTCAGGTCGGCGGCGTTCAGCACCACCTGGAATTCGCGCTTGAGGCCCTGGGACAGGGTTTCGGTCACGTTCATTTTTGTACCGCCAACAGCTCGTTTACGTCTCAATGTCCAAAGCGCGACGCCGGTTCCGGCCGCCACCGCGCTCGCGAAAAATTCCGGCATCGGACCGAAAAGTGGCTTCCACTTTCCGGAAAATCCGATGCGATAACAGTCGCATCGATCACCGTTACCGCATCCGGAAGGACACGCGATGATCTCGGCCGATGGTGCGGGCGGAGGGACTCGAACCCCCACGACTTTCGCCGCTGGTACCTAAAACCAGTGCGTCTACCAATTCCGCCACGCCCGCCGGCCCGATAGCGCTGCGCGCGAGCAAACGCAGCGCGGCCATCATTGGGCCGCGGTGCTATACGCATTTCAGGCGGCGGTTGCAGCAAAAAAATGACGGTTCTGCAAAATGCCGGTGCCGCCACTTTTCGGCAGGCTTCGCGCCCGGCCCTCTCGCCAGTGCCCGCCAGCCGGATTATGCGGAGGGAATGACGAGCCTGCCGCCAGACCGCCCGACCACCGCGACCCGCCGTCAATGGCTGGCGGGAATGAGCAGCACCGCCCTGCTCGCCCCCCTGCCCGGCCGCGCCCAGAGCCCGACGCCGCCCGGCAACACAAAACCGCCAGAGGAGCCCCCGATCAAAACGCTGGTCGCCGGCCCCGCCAAGCTCCGCTTGCGGCCGGCGCCGGCCGCCG
>WPCJ01050959.1_pt1 | contig 36702 bp, 32 predicted proteins | sample 5399831 | NCBI WGS metagenome assembly WPCJ01 (sample SAMN12869470, study PRJNA574797) | sludge metagenome | isolation source: wastewater treatment of pH10 | place: China:Beijing | collected 2019-05-20 | reverse complement strand
GCCCCCGGAACACCACCGGAAAAAACGAAGGGAGAGACGCTGACAACCAGACCCAAACAGGCTTCAATGCAATCAGAAACCCGAGCCGCCTGAACCTGCTTCAAAACGCGGCACTGTCAGGTGAATACCATCTCTGTACAGACAGCACAACTATGTCCAACCAAGCGCCCCTCCGCCACCAAGAACTACAACACATGCCCACGGCAACTAGACACTGCAGAACTTACTTTCCTAGCGCTGTCATACTCCCAGCTGCCGCTCGAGAGGAACGCAGATCCAATTATTTGCAAAAAAAGCGCAGGGATGGAAATATATAGAGGGACCCCTTCGAAGAAGGAAATCACAAATAGAAATATTGAAGAAACAAAGAAAAATAACGCAGCAAAATTAATAAACAACATTGCAAACTGATCAAAACGTCCAATTTTCACATTTATATTTCCGTCACGCAATCTAATTCTCGGGTACGCTCGACGAAGGTCATGCCAGTCTATATCATCTTGATGTTTTTTCCGATATCTAATCAATGCATCTCGCATTTCAGCATCGGCCGAAATCCCGTAACACATCAAGAATGATGATTTTTCTACATACTCACGCAAAAAACTATTCGCCTCCTCAGTCAACATGCCTGATTCAATCAACTCCAAGGCCTTTTTGCTTCTTATTTTTCTCCTATCTATGATTTTTTCTATAACTTTACTAGGAATACCCCTTGCGAGGGAAAATAAAAAAACGAAAGAAACTATAAAAATTGAATAAATGCTAGGGTCTTTTAAATACAAATCCATCATACGCGACATTGCAAGCCTCCACGCACGCTTTTTAGCAGCCCTAAGTTATACCCATAAAATTAACTATCGCGCACTTTAAGATTTATATTCACGCGCAATATTTCAACAATGGCGTAGAATTAGATTTCTTAAAATAAAAACTTGTTTTTAATACCATGACAGCGCATATTGTTTTTGCTGATTTGATTGATATGGCTTTGCTATGCAAAAGCCTCGCTGTGTTTTCTCAAATTCCGGTGACTGGACGCGCCTTGTGACGCATTCCGAGAACCGGCTTCAGGACCGGAATATTTTTCTGCGCTGACCACGGATGTACTGGCAGACAGACTGCGTTCCGGCCTGGAATGGCACTTGCCAATCCGGCATCCGGGCCGTCCGGAAGCCTCGTCTTTCAGATAGACACTCTGCTCTGTGACCCGCGCCACTGCCGGACTGCGTCTTACGATGTGCACATATGCCTGCGTTCATTTGGTGCATGGCGGCGGCACAGGACTGACGCCTGTCACCGGGGAACGGCGCAGCTGAAAGCTTCTTCGGTTGCGGGGCAGCGCCGCGCGGCAAGCATGCCGCCAAGGCTCGATGCCTCAGCGCCTGATCCAGCTTCCGGCCAGATCCCGGAAAGCCTGACTGACCGGCACGTGTTCAAGCCCGTGAAGGACTCAAGCCCGCCAATGCTCTGCGGCGCAGAAACTGGCTCGCAAGGCGCGCAGGCGCTGACCTGAAGATAAACCGGACTTTTTGGAACTGTTCCTGCTGCCGTTCCGGATCACCTGACAAAGGACCCAACGACCCATGACCTCCACTGCCCGTCCCCGCCGTCCTGCGCCGCGCCCCGTCAGCAATGACGCGCCGGCCTATCTCTACAAGGTCGGGCAGGATGTCCGGCTGAACGGTGGCTCCATGGAGCGGCTGCATGCCGCTGGCGTCTATCGCATCACCGCCCGTCTGCCCATCGAGGGCGACACCCCGAAATACCGCATCCGCAGCGAGGACGAACGTCACGAGCGGGTCGCATCACAGGACACACTCGTTCCGGCAGGCCCGGCCTCCGGCGGCGCGGACAGCTCTCTTCTCGAAAGGACATTCCGTCATGGCTAAGGGTCAGAAGCGCAGCACGCGCGAAATCAGAAAGCCGAAGCAGGACAAGACCGCCGCAAAGGCAGCCCCCGTCCCCTTCGCCAACAGCAACAAACCCGGCACCAGCCCCTTCCCGAAACTGGGCACCGGCAAGAGCTGATAACATCTCTCGATGAGCCTGGCTCACTGAGTGGTGGTCAAGCCCGTGCGGCGTCTGAGCAATTTCAAGGCGTCATGCGTCAGCAACGGCAGGCTTGGCATAAGATTGATTGGGCGGGGCTGGATCAGCCGCCGCCCGGTCCTCCGGCTTTTGGCTTTTCTGCACCAGGCCCGGGCAGGTCAAGCGCCGACATCAGCACACCCTGCCCCCGGCGGTACAGCGTGGCATAGGCTGCAGTTTCCAGAAGATCGGGCGATGGCACGAAGCCGGGAACGATCTTATTGAAGGGAATGGCGCCACAGCCCGGCGTCCCGCAATCGGGCTTGCCCTTCGGGCACTGGCTGAAACTGCAGAGCCGCCCGAGATACCGGTCCGTCTCCGGCTCGAACAGGAAGACCTCGGCCTGATGACCGGTGACGGCCAGCGGAAGCGGACCAAGCCCGTCGCGGAAAAGGTTCCGCCCTGCGGCCGCAAGAGACTGATCGCGGGCCTGCCGCAACTTCTCCAGCCGCTCACACGATGTCACCCACACCGCAAGATCCAGATCGCCGCATTCATGCCAGATCATGATCTGCTTGCGCCGGAAGCCCCCGAACCGCGGCACTTCCTTCCACAATGGCCGGGCCACCGACCCGATAACCGCCACGGCCTCGACCTCGGCAAATTGCGACAGGGCCCCCGCCACAACATCGGCCGCTACACGGAAGGCCTGTTGCCGGCGGACCATGCGGAAGTCCTCCTCCTCAATCCGGGAACGGCGCATGTTGTCGCTCAGGTGTCTGCGAGACAGCCTGATGCTGCCTCATCAACAAACTGATACGAAACCGCACCCAGTGGCAACCCGCTTCAGATCACTCCCACTCTATTGTTTAAACACCATCTAACCGACTGAATTTATTGTCAAATTTATTCTGCGCGGCGCAAAATGCCGACGCTGATACCGTCAAAATCCTACGCTTTTGATTTTGCGAGATTTTTCGGCCGCAATTTTTTTTCGAGGTTTCAGCATCTATCGGCAAGGGCGTGCCCCGCGTGAACATTATATTCGTCCAACGCACTTTCGATAGGCCGAAAAACTACCGTCGAGAACGACGACAGCAAGCAATATTTCGGAACGAACTGTCACCGGCCATGCTTGCCGACCAAATATGTCCCGTGAAAAGCACCATCTCATCCGCTTGGCGATCCTCCTGGCTGATCAAGACCGACGTCGCCCGAAGATGATGGGGTTCATCGGTTGGGATCGGGCGGAAAGAAGACCGGCATTTCACGTCGGAGTTTGGCGGCGAGCTCGTGATCTGGGAAGCGGTCGATGGCCGTCGTCCAAATTGCCAAAGCCTCAATCTTCTCGCCCCTGTTCCAGTGAGCGCCGCCGAGATTGAACATCGCCAAGTCGTAATCGGGATCCAGCGCGAGCGCCTTCTCATAGGCGTCGATGGCCTGCGCGGACTGGCCAAGATCGCCGTAGGCCGCGCCGAGCTGAAACCAGCTCATGGCGTCAGGCTGGATGCGCTCGGCCTGTTCGCGCAAGATTGGCAGGCTCTCTTCAAACCGACCGAGAAAGTTGAGGGCGGTCCCGAGACAGTAGCCGTAGTGACCGCCCGCCAGATCGTAGGCCTTCCGAAAACAGAACTCAGCCTCGGCCCAGTCCGCTTCATCTTGCGCCCAGTGCCCAAGGCGATCCCATAAAAAGGCGACTTCATCCTTGTCGTCGACGTGCTCGATTTGGCGATCGAACTCGGCGCGGGATTCCGCGTAGGTCCGGCTAACATCCTCTCCCTCCGCTCGCAGGTACAAGGTCGCCAACAGCAGCTCGCGACGGCCTCCGGATGTCTCGGGGTGGGCGCCGACATAGCGGTGCCAGAAGCCCAGCGCTTGGCGCGCATTCTCCGTCGTTGTCCGACCGAAGCTCGCCACCAGCCTTGCGAAAAACGGCCAGATCCATGGCTCGCAGTCAGCCTGGACAAGGAGGCCATTGATCTCACGGAACGCCGCGCTCCCCTCTCCCATGTTGAAGAGCACGTTGGCTCTCCACCCTGCAACGCCGGCCGCCTTGGCGCGCGTAGGGTCGGTGAAGACGGCCTGATCCAGATGCGCGAGGGCGTGCTTCCACTCGCCGTGGCGCACGTAGAATTGGGCCAAGGCATTGTGAGCTTCAGGAAGGTGCGGGTTCAGCCGCAAGGCTTCGCGATAGTGCTCGACTGCTCGCTTCTCATCTCCGAGCCGCTCAAAGCTCGTCCCGAGGTTCTTATGGCCTTGGGATGCTAGGTCCGGCGTATTGGCGAACGCGGGATCGGCGAGAGCCGCCTCATAGGCGGCCTTGGCGTCTTCCTCCTGGCCGAGCGCCGAGAAGGCGTTGCCGATCGTATAGTGAAGGCTGCCCCGCTCGTAGCGGCCCAGGTCGAGCTGATTCCAGAAAAACTTCACGGCGTCTTCGATCCGGGCGCGCGACCGACTTAACCCCGCCATCCCCAGGTTGACCTCAGCCATGTAAGCGGGGCCCATGGGTTCGTTGCCCACCCCGAGCACTGCCGCGAACCGATCGAAGGCCGCGCTGATCACTGTGTCGGCGTCCTGATCGTAGAGGTGCGCAAGGAGTTGGCTAGCCACGGCCGGATCGTCCGGAACATGGATGTCCGGAATACCGCGCCGAACGAGGCCAGCGACGTCGCCAGGCGCCGCCCGGGTCTGCTCGATCCGACGATCGCGCGCCGCCCGCGCCGCGGATCTAGCCACAGTGGCCAGCCGATCCAGCCGCGCGTTCGTCAGCTCGTCAGTGAAATTGACGGTGAGCGATTGCTGGTGGGTCCAATTTTTTCCCGCGTGCTCGTATTGGTGGAGAACAGTCTCCGCTGGGCAGATGCGCAGCGACGACGTCGGGATGTGATAAGCGGCGTAGAAGCTGTGCGGGTGCATCAGCAGGTAATTCAGATTCGAGCGGCTGACCTCAATGCTGAGAGAGGCATCCGCGTTGAGCGGGCGTTCGGTCCCTTTGAGCTGCACGTGGACCCTGACGTTGGTGGCCTGCTCCTGATCGACGACTTCGATCTCACAGTCCGTTCCATAGTCCTTGCGGTCGGCGCGTTGGAGGATGAAGCGACCACTCGCCGCTAGGCGTGCCTGGAAGGCCGTTTCCGCCTTCTCCTCCGTGACATGATTGGCATCACGCTTCGGCAGGTCGTCGAGGTGGTCCAAATCGTCAGCCATCCCTAACCCTTGCGCGTAATGAAGGCGAAGTCAGTGGCGCCCGCTTTCGCGGACAACTCCAGCCAGTTCTCGTTGAAGTCGGGCAAGTTGGCGTGCTCGAGCGCCGCGGCGGCCACCGCAGCGCAGTAAGCGATCCCGACATGCACGGTCGACCCCAAGAAATTGAGGAATCGGGTCAGGTCTGGCGGGTAAGCCAGGTCGGTATCGCTGTCAAAGATACGGTGCCGTTCGCCATCCACGAAGGTGTTGATCGCGCTCTCCAACACCGCGTAGCCCAGAAACGCCTCGGCCGGCGCGCCAGGTTGCGTCAGAACGGCGTTGAGCTCGGGCCGCCATTCGAGGGTCTTCTGGCTGAGCGCCGGGTTGACGTGACCAACCGCGATGTTCCGGATGTACTTGGCGAATTCGAAGTTGCGCCGATGGGGCGTGATGATCTCGGAAATCGCCGGATGATCCTTGTAGAGTGCACGACAGATCAGCTCGAGATCGGTGACGTTCGCGCAGGACACCAGGAGCTGTTTCACCAGAATAAGCCGGACGCCGTCATCGGTGGGGCCGGTTTCAAGGGCGGCGTCGGCGGCGACGAGATCACCGTGGGCCAGGCGGGCAGAAATGGCGATATGAACAAAATTCATGAACTGCTCCGGTTAAGCGTCAGCGATCCGGAGCCTGACCGTTCCGCACAAAATGGTCGAAGACGTCACTCTCCTCTTCCTCCTCCTGAAAGCATGGGCCGTCCGCTTCAAACTGCAGCACCGTGATTTCCTGGTCGTAGCGGTCGGAACGAAGGCACATCTCGTGCACCGGCTCGGGAAACCACACGCCAGCTTGTTGCATCACACCGGTCAGCGCCGCGCTGGAATAGTCGCGTCGTGCTGCAAATGCCTGACCGGGGAGCTCGAACACGGTGTCTCTCGTCCGGATGTAACGCCCAGATTTAAGCGCAGCCCTGCTAGGCTTCGCCCAATGGGCGAACCCCTCATTAGACACGACCATGATTGCCCGCGTTTCGGTGTATTCGAGCCAGCGCAGGATCGCCGCTGTCAGCGAAACACCGTAGCGTTTTGCCAGTCGACCGAGCGCTTCGAAATCGGCGCGGTCCTTGGCTGGCAGTTGGCGGCGGAAGTCATGAAAGGGCATCAGCAACGCGGCTGCGAACTCGTCGGCTTCCTGCTCGATGCCGGATCCGTTGCGACGGACCACCGCGTTCTCGTCGCAATAGATACCGCCGTCGAAGCGACTATCTTCCTCAATTAACTGGCGGTGCAGTACGTAGTGGGCGAACTCGTGCCCCACGGTAAACGAGCGACGTCCATCCGACTGATCGACATGGTACATGATCGCCCACTGGCGGGGCCGCGCCTCCCCGTACACCAGCGCGCCGACGCAACCCGGGATGTTGCGCTCGACGACGTCATGGATGGGACTGTTGGGCGCGATTTGGCGAGAATACTCTAGCGCGAGACTGATCACATCGACCGGTGCACGATCAAAGCGATCCGCCCCTAGAACCAGGTCGAGCATTTGCGTGATACGGGCCGCCTCCTTTAGCGGCTGGAGGCGCGTCGGCTCCCTCATTTACGGGTCTTCGTGTCAAGGATGCGAGCCATCTCGCGAATTTGCCGGCGCGTTTCGTCCGGGAGCCCGCTGTACTGCCGGAAGAAGGCTGTGTCTTCCGCCTGGCTGAGCGTTTGGGTGTCAGCGCCGATCAAGTAATCTACGGTCACCCCCAAGGCACCTGCAATCGCGGAAAGCTTTTCGGCCGATGGCCTGGGGGGATTCTTGTTCTCGAGCTCCCAGATGTAGCTCTTTGACGAGCCGGTCTCCTGTGCGAGTTGATCGAGCGTCAGGCCCTTTTTTGTTCGTAAGTCCTTGATCCGCTCACCAAATTTCATAACCGGCCCTTTTACTCTATGCGCCCAAACCCAAGGTTCGGAGTAGCTATATTCTATATTCCTTGACAGACGCATTCAAGCTCTCCATTTTGTTCGTAGTAGACGTACATGACTTCATATCATCCCGAACACCGCGCGGGCGATGGCGAGATGTGCAGATCCAGCCAAGCCCGCAGTGGAGATAGATGTGAACATCCAGGTTGCGCCGACCGGCCTCAATCCCTTTGACGACCCTCTTGACCGCATCCTCGCTGAGATCGCGCTCAGCGTTCAGCTGCCGCCCTCACTGCATGACAAGGCGAAGTCGCGCTACGATGCGGTGCGGCGCCATCTTGAGGCCACTACCGCCTTCTTCGACCAGATCGAGCACTTCTACCCGCAGGGCTCCATGGCGATCGACGCCACGATCTCGACGCGCGGCACCGACGACGAATACGATCTCGACATCGTCTCGCAACTGGGTGGCCGCTTTCGCGGCATGACGCCGCTCGAAATCCTCACCGAGCTCGAAACCGCCCTCGCCGACTATCCGGTTCAGCGGGTGTTGCGGCAGACGCGCTGCGTCACTCTCTTTTACGCGGACAAAATGCATCTCGACGTCACGCCGTCGCTGAGGCTTCACGGCACGCTCGATCGCGAGAGCCTGATCACTCACGCCAAGGGGCCGCGCCCGTCGGCCGACGACCGGTTCGTCGACATGAACGCCTATGGCTTCGCGCAGTGGTATGCGGCCAGAACGCCGCTCGAACTGCGCATGGCGAAGGAATTCCACCGCCGCTGGCTTGACCATGCCGGCCTTGCCGCGCGTGCCGACGCCGATGTGGACGACGTTCCGGACCAGTGCGACTTCATCGTGAAGAACACCGCGACGCTTGCCCTTCAGCTCCTCAAGCGCTTCCGCAACATTCGCTACGCCAGCTACACCGGCCGCATCCCGCCTTCGGTGATGCTCTCCTACTATGCCGGGCTTGCTGCGCAGCCGAACATGTCGCTCAGCGCCATGCTCATTCGCCTGGCGAACTGGATCATTCGCGACATCGAGCAGGCGTCGCTCTACAAGCGACTTCTGCATGTTGCTAATCCGATTTGCGAAGCCGATGTCTTCACGGACCGCTGGCCGGAATCCATCGCTCAGCAGAACGAGTTTGCCGGACATTTGCGCGAACTCGTCCGCTCGCTCGAGGCGATGCGTACGGGGGAGATGTTCCCCGACACGATGATGGACACGTTGCGCGGGAACTTCGGCGATCGCGTCGTGACCCGGGCCGCCAACCAGATCGCTACCGAGATCGGTGGCGGCATCCAGCAATCCCGTCAGCTCTATACGCGGCGGGGCGGCATTCTTTTGCCTTCCGCCGCCGCGGTCGCAGCTCCGATCGCCAATCCCGCGGTGTCGATGGCCCGACCTCACACCTTCTTCGGGCGCAAGATCTGATGGTGGCGGCGATCCTCTCCATCGATGAGCAGATGGCCACGATGAAGGTCACGTGGCCACAGTTCTCAGTGCGCCGGATCGACCGCCGCGCACAGTTCGCGCGATGGGTGGGGAGCGTGAAGCCGCAATATGCAAGCTACTTACTGGAAATCCGCTATCAGGTTGGGGCGTTCCCCGAGGTGCGGGTGCTTTCACCCGAACTGGTTCGATTGCCCGGTAATTCCGAGGGGCAACTGCCCCACGTCTATCCGCCGGCCGAGGATCCTACCCTTTGTTTGTTCGACCCTCGTGAAAGGGAATGGACACCGGCGATGACCATCGCGAGCACGACCGTCCCCTGGGCGCTCGACTGGATCGCTTGCTACGAACTTTGGTTGATGACCGGGCGTTGGACCGGCGGCGGGCGCCACGCCGGAGACCACGGCGAGGCAATGGAGACAACACCATGAACTACATTCCGCCGCGCCGATCCGACGGCACGATCCAACATGCTCGCTTGAAGCAGCCATGGCCGCAGGGCCGCCCGTTCCGTATCCTGTCGATCGACGGCGGCGGAATTCGCGGTGTCTTTCCCGCAGCCGTCTTGACCGAACTCGAAAACCGCTTTCTTGGCGGCGGCTCCATCGCCAATCACTTCGACATGATCGCGGGCACTTCGACGGGCGGTATCATCGCGCTCGCCCTTGCCCATGGGATGACGGCTAAGCAGACCTTGAACATCTATCTCGACCGCGGCGAGCACATCTTTCCGCCGGCGGCCGGACTCGGCGGGATGTCGAGGGCGCTGCGATGGCTGTTCAAACCTAAGCATAACCAAGCGGCCCTCAAGGACGAGTTGCTCCGGATCTTCGGCGACAAGGTGCTCGACGATGCCGTCACCCGGCTGGTGATCCCAAGCTTCGAAGGACGCCACGGCGAGCCGTTCCTGTACAAGACGCCTCACCATCCTGACTACCAGAAGGATCGCCACAAGAGGTTCGCGCATGTCGCCCTCCACACAACTGCCGCCCCATCCTATTATCCCGGTGTCGAGGACGACGGTTATGTGATGATCGATGGCGGCATCTGGGCCAACAATCCGGTCATGAACGCCCTGGTCGATGTTCTGGCCTGCTTCGACATTGCGCGCGAGGACGTGCGTATCCTTAGCCTGGGCACCGGCGAGTCGACCTTCACTGTCGGCGAGCGGGCACGCAACGGTGGCATCAAGGATTGGGCGTTCATGCGCTCCTTCAACGCGGCCGCCCGCGCGCAATCCCGCAACGCCCTCGGCCAAGCCTATCTGTTGGTCGGCAAGAATAACGTTACACGCATCGATGTGCCGGAAAGCGACTCACCGATCGCATTGGACGATGTGAGCCGCTCCGTGCGAGAACTACCGCTGGTGGCGCGCAGTCTCGTCGAAGGCGCCGGGCATCACATCGAGCGCGTGTTTCTCGACGGCGCGGTTGAAAAATTCATCCGATGCCCGATGACGTAGGCGCCTGACTAGGCGCTCTACCGGACCGTGAGCAGACGGCACGCGAGCTCCCGCTCGCTCCAGCGGGTTGAGAACGTATCGGACACCTCGGAACCAGCCTCCATCGTTGCCAGCACCGTGGTTGGCGCCCATGCAAGAACATTGGCATTCGTGCCCCTGTGCTTCCTGGCATGCCCGCGCGCAAATCTCCTGCTCGCGGTAGGGCTGGATAATGTAGACCTTGCCGTAGCGGTGCAGTGTTCGGTCGACAAAATTGTTGAACCAGGACTTCGGCATCTCCCAATAGGCCTGCGAACCACCAATCCATTCAGGCGCCAAGCGCCGGCCGTTCTGTAGCCATTGGCGATTATCGTCGGCAAAAGGCAGTCGCGCGCGAAGCTTTTCACCACGGCCAGTCCGGCGCAGTACGACCGGAATTAGCTTTTGCTTCCAGACGTAATTGAGGGTGAGCCGCTCCATGAACACCTTCTACTTATCGCCGCTTGCGGCGCCAGGAACTGAGCTGGTCTGCATCAGTCCGCGTCACGGGCGGCCGCATACTGGTCAGCCATCGCCTCATCTCGGCGCCACGCGTCTTTGTCATATCGTACAGCTCTTCGATCGTAGGCCTCTCGGAGCGCCTGGATCGCCTCCTCTTGCGTCCGGCCAGCTACAGGATTGATCCACAGTTTCGCTCCGCGGCCGATATAGGCACTCCACACTTGGCCGTTCATATGGGTCTGTATAGGAAGTGCCTCAAATTCAGGGAAATTCGGATTTCCTGGACACAGATCCCGGACGTCACTGGAAAACTGAGTGCGCCCACAAGCAAAAGCCCTGTATGTCTCCGTATCGCAATCCGTCACATCAATATCCTTGCTCTCGATAAGCGGGGCTCCGCAATCGGGGCATTGAAATTCGCGCAATCCATCTCGAGCTTCCTCAAGGTCTGCTTCGAGCTGCTTGATGGCAGTTCCGTCCATTCGTGCTATCAGCGAAGCTCGGTCTGTGCCTTCATAAATATCTGGACAGACGACCTGCAAAATCTGAAGCGCGATCTCAGTCGCACTCGAGTCCTCAGTCCGAACCGCAAGCTTGTCAGCGAGTGTGGGACTTTTGGCGATGATCTGATCTCGGGTCACGCCGTGCCACACTGGTAGGATTTTCTTGCCGGTCGCGATCTCACGCGCAACCAAGCCGGCGAGCTCATACGCGGTCCATGGCTTGGACAAGAATGCTTGACTGATAACAACCACACCAAAGCGGCAATTAGCCAGCCCCTCGTCGATGCTGCCAGAGAGAGAGTCACCCAATCGTAACGTGAATTTATCGTACCAGACGGTGAGTCCGACATTTGCCAGCGCGACAGCCAACGGTTCAACGAAGGCTTGCTTATCTTCTGAGGCATGAGAGATGAAAACATCCCATTGCTTCATGACTATTCCAATCTTTAAAAATGCCGGACACGCCCTCGCGACGCTATTCCGAATACTTATATCCTACTACCACTCGATAGGCATTGCCTGAAAGCGAACAAGAAGCCCCAGCACCAGCTACAGGGATGCGATGAGGTAAAGATGGCTCAGACCCGGTCGGAGAAGCGATCATACGCATCGATCTTGCGCACAAGGGGATCTACATCTCGTCGATAGATTTCGGCTTTCAAAAACTGTATCTCGGCCTCACGCTTGGCCTCTGGCACGTCGATGTACCAGGCACGGGGTTGCGGCCCAGGGTCGCCGTTCCAGCGATACCCTCGCACTTTTAGGGTATCCTTGAGGTCGAAGGGGGAATTCTCAGCCCAGATGCGCCAAGTGACACCACGGGCACCATCTAGGAGGCGGCTCAGGCCCGGAACCCCAGACCGGGGCAATCTCGTCGCCAACAGTTCGACCGTAGCAAGACAGTCGTGCATCGCGCGGTGGCGATCATAGAAGAAGCCGGCGGCCTGCGCGAGATAGGCGAGTTTCGTACCCTCGAATCCTTCCGCCGCCCAATCGATCTGGCTTAGCGAGCACGCCCACGGTTTGGTCAAAAAGACGTCGCTGAATCGTTCAAGGAAGCGGCGGTCAAACGCCGCGTTGTGTGCAATGACAAGCGAAGCCGGCGCTGCGAATTTCGCCACCACAGCGGGATCGATGACCTGGCCTAACACCATCTCATTCGTAATGCCCGTGATTGCGGTGATTTCCTGCGTGATCGGCTCGCTCGGCTGACGCAGCCCCTGAAAGCTCTCGTCCACGCTAAAAACGACGCCATCCAAGCCATAGGTGAACGGCGTCATGGCGATTTCAATGATCTCGTCGCGCCGAGGATCGAGCCCGGTGGTTTCCACGTCCACCACCAGGCCGAGTCGCACCGGCGTGCCGGGAGGCGGAAGGGTGCGAGGGCGCGGCTTGAGACGCCGGATGATCCGGTAATCCCCCGTGGCCTCCAGCTCCCGCGCCAAGGTCTCCAGATGGTCAGAAGATGCCATCGACCGGCGCTTCGTTTGCCGCCATCGGCCCCCCTGCCGCCGCCACAGCGACGTCGGCAGGGCGGAGCGCGAGACGAATGTCAGCGGCTCGACCTTCTTCGTGGAACCACAGATCGACCACGGCGGTATCGTCGCTGCGCGGCCGCGGCGATGCCTCCCGCACCTTGAACGTCGTCGGGAGATTGACCGAGGTTCCGAACACCAGCGCGTGCTGCCGAGGCAATGACGGCAACCGCTTCAGGACCGACTCGGAAATGAACGGCGTCATCTGCCGAATCTGCGAAAGATCGTCGGGGTTCTGGATGCGGTGAACCAGGAAGTTGGAGCACTGGCTGAGCACCGTCTTGGACAACTCGCTCGGGCGCTGGGACGCCAGGAGCACGAACATGCCGTATTTGCGCCCTTCCTTGGCGATGCGCTCGAATATCTTGGTCGCGTCCACGGCATAGCGGGATGGCGTCGCCGAGATGTAGCGGTGCGCCTCTTCCAGCAGAAGGTGGATCGGGAAGCGGTTGCGCGGATCGGCTCGCCGGAGCAGACGAAACAGCATCCGCGCAATCACCGCGCTGACCAGCTCGACCACCTCGTCCTCGACATCATTCATGTCGATGATGATGATCTGGTTCGCCTTGGTGTGTCCGGCGCCCTTGCCAATCAACCCGACCAGCCGGGTCAGGAACTCCAGCTCTCCATTGTCGGCGGCGGCGGCGACCGCCTCGTGCCGGAGAAATTCATACTCCCGGCGATCTTCTAGCGCCTGGAAGCGCGTCACCATCTGAGAGCAGTAATCGCGGATTTGCCGGTTGCCGTGCGCCTCCGCATACAGGATGGCGAGGTCTATCGCGTCTCCAAGGGCAGAAAAATCAAAAGGCAAATTCTGATAGTTGGGGAGCTTCAGATCCTCCAGCACAAACCCTTTCTCACCGACCAGATAGGTGTCCAACCCTTCGGGATTAGCCATTTTCCCAAAGCTGATCGTGATGAACGGGCGGATTTTCGCGGCATTGATCTCGTTGGTGCTGAACCGCTGGAGGATGCCGATAATCCGATCATGCTTGGACGGGCTCGAAGAGTCGTCGCGCATGATCTGGGTGATGCACTTGGCGAGGATATGATTGCGGACACTGTTGAGTTCAGCGGCCCCCGCATTTGAGAACAAGGTGGACAGACCGAGCGCCATGCGCAGGATCGGCACCTGGGTGCGCTCGCTGGCTTGCAGCAGCAGCTCCCATTCCGCCAGCTCCAGGAACCAGTGCGGCAAGCGGAAGCCGGCGGCCGTGCCGTCAAGCACGACGCGCTCGACTCCGATGGCCCCCTCTTTCGCGGAAGCGCTCAGGGCGGCGTGGTATTCGCCGTTGACGTCGAAGACGATGAACGTTGCACCGCGGGCGTGATGTTCCTGCGGCTTGCTGAAAAGGGACTGCAAGACCGATGCGACCGTGCAGGACTTGCCGCTGCCGGTGTTGCCCAGGACGGCGACATGGCCGCCGAAAAACTCGTTCAGCCGGACCTTGATGTCGTAGTCCTCGAACACAACCGATTTGCCGATCGGCAGCACCCGGTAGCGCGTGGCCCCGTCGGGTTCGCAGGCGCCGCCGTTCGGGCCGACTGACGGCTCGACGGCCGCTTCGGTCTCGAAGATGCGGTCGAGTTCGCCGTCCAGCGCATAGAGCGCGTCCGCGTAAAGGGACGGGAAGACGGAGACGCCGAAGCGGAACGCGCCGCCACGCATCGGCAACATGCCGACGGGCACCACATCCAGATATTTGGAAGAGCCGGCCCGGTCGAAATCGCCCCGCTCGGACGGCGTGCTCGCATCGCGTTCACGCAGGCCGACAACCTCGACCACGACATATTCCGACTGCGACGGAATCATCAGAAATGACCCCAGCCGCGCCACATAATGCACGTCGTCGAAGCCGACGACCGTGAAATTGTCGGTGCCGGCGTGCATCTCGACGACAAAGCGGTCGGCCGCGACCGAGACCACCTTGCCGATCGCGCGCTTGCGATCGTCGTGGCTCATGCCCCCCCATCCTTCTGCTCGTCGTTCCCTTTCGTCGCCAGATCGGACAGCACCTTGCGAACGGCGTCATCAATCCTGTCGCTGGGGCGCTGGGGCATGAAATGCTCGACGATCATGTCGAAGTAATGCGCCGTGGTTCCCTCTTCAGGGCCGTCGCCCCCGATGATCCAAATGCGCGGATCGCGCAGCGCCCGCAGCTTGGCGATCTCCCCGCCCATGTCCGGCGCGGCGAAGATCACCAGGCGGAAAGTCGGGATCGTCAGCGCCTGGTAGATGATGTTGTTCAGGTGCTCGTCGCCGAAGGCGTAGCCCGCCGTGATGAGAACGCTCTGCTCGCGCACGATCCGGGACTGGAACTCCCGGAACAGGTCTGCATAGGGGGAGCCGAGCGAAGAGTTCTGCTTCGCCGGTGTCGGATAGATCAGCATCTGGTTCGTGGACTTAGGCGGCCAGACTTCCTTGATCGGGAAGAGGCCATGATCGTCCTCGGTCCAAGTGACCGAACCGTGCAATTTGCAGAGATAGACGAAAGCGTCGACGGCGCTCCATTTGCGGCTGGCGACATCAAGCTGCTCTGCCAGGGCATAGCGGAAGGTCGCCGGGTTGAAGCGGCGTTCAACCACGCCGGAAAAGCCGTTGGCGTATGGGATGCCCAGGCGATCCATCGCCAATTCGCTGAAATGATCGTAGTTGGTCGTGAACACCCACGGCCGGGGCAAGGACCGATCTCTCAGGACCAGCTTCTTGTAAAACCGCTCATAGAGGTCGCGCACCGTGGTGTCGCCCTCCGTGGCGAAAGCCCCTTGGGTGACACGGGACCATAGGAAGTCCTGGACCTTCTTGATGATGCCGTCGAGAACAGCGCGGTAAGGGTGAAGATCGGGATTTTCGCTCTGGCGCAGCACGAACCGCTGCGCGAACAGCACCTCCATCAAGCGTTCCAGGTTACGGCTATAATCGCCCGCCAGATTGATCCCAAGCGCATCTAGATAGTCGAGTTCCGGCTTGGTCAACCGCCACGGCGCCGGCGCAGCGCCTGCGACCGGCGGATCGGCGTAGAAGCCGGCCGCCCGCGCACAGAGGGTTTCCGCGCAAAACTCCTTGGCCAGAGGCGCCATGGTCGAGATGCCGAGTTCCTTCTTGTCCTTCACCAGAGAAGAACATCCGGCGCCGAGCAAGAACGCGATGTTCTTGGCGTTCATGGCCTCCGAAATCGCCTGGCGGGCGCTCTCGATCCCCTTGCTCCAGTCAAGTTCCAATGGATCGGCATCGCCGTTCCGTAGAAACTGGAATTTTCGCTCCTCTTCGACTTCGCTCATATACCCCCCGATCCCCCAGTTTCTTATATGGCCGAGCTGTTTGCGCGCGCGGCTATATCGGCGCATCGCGCGATGAGCGTCTCGAACGGCTCGGCGTCATCGAAGAGCAGCCCATCCTCGACCATGCGGGCATAGTCGTCTTTCAGCGCCTTCGCGCCGTCGCCGATCGGCACGAGCTGCAAGCCGCCGCTGACAGCCGCTGCATAATCGATCGGCGTGCGGTCGGCGGCCTTCTCCGCGAAGAACATCGACTTGTGGCGGGCGACAGCGTTGGCCAGTTCGCGATCGGCGAAAGCAGCTTCCGCGAAGCCGGCTTCATCCAGCCGGACAACATCGTGCCAGTGTCGTACGAAGCGGTCGCCGCGCAGCCGCTCCTGGAGGCAGAAGACGTGGATGGCGGTCGCCTTCTCCCAGAAGGTCCGCTCCGCGTGCATGACGCGCGGCCGCGCCGTCGGGAATACCAGTCCATCTATTAAGCCGGCGGCGTCGCAGGAGACATCGCGCAGGCTCGCCGGTTCGCCCGTCGAGCGGGCGCCGAACTCCAGCATGACGCTGGGCGCGACATAGCCGGACCCGGCCACGGTCGCCTCATAGTCGATGAAGAGCTTGTCATCCTCGACGCGGATGGCCGCCGCCAGACCTTCGGCAGCCAGTGCGTTCGCGATCACGGGCTGCACGGTTTCCGCGACCCAGGCCGGCAACCGCCGGCGGACCTCGCTGGACCAGCGCTTTTCCTCGCTTCGGGTTTTCGGCAGCCCCTCGCTGTCCCCGACCAAGTCGGGCGCAATCGCCCGAATGTCGTAGGTCAGATCCACGTCCTCCGAAAACCGGCGAATGACCTGATAGGCTTTCGACAGCGACGTGCCGCCCTTGAACACCAGATGTTCGCCGAGCGGCGCGGCGTAGAGGGTCGCCAGCGCCCACACCACCCACACATCCTTTTCAAGAAGATGGGTGGGACGGCCCGAACGGTCGGCCGCGACACCCAGCGCGTCGCGCCGGTCCTCGGCTGAAAGCTGGAGGAATACGTCAGCCATACGCCGCCTTTCCGACGCTCTGCGCGAGCCATGTCGGAAGCTGCGGTGCGGCGGCGACCAGTTCGCCGAACACGCCGGGCGGCATCTTCCGCTTCAACGTCGTGAGCGCGGCCTCCGCCTTTTCCGGGCCGAGCCAGGCCAGCGCCCGCACAGCCTCCCCTGCCGGCCGATTGGCCAGGGCCAATTGCCAGCGCGGCGCGTGCCGCAATTCCACGACCTGCTTGCCAAGGTGCATCTTTCGGCTGCGCCCGGAGGTCAGATAGACCGAGCGGACGGGCACCTGCGTCGTCAAGCCAAGGGCGTTCGCCGCAGCGGCGCCGTTCGAGACGATGATCTCTCCCTTTTGGGTCGCAAGGGCCTCGACAGCCTGCTCGACCGAAGGCGTGCGCGTGCCGAATCGGCTGGCGATGGGGCGCAAATAGACGCCACGACCGGCGCGGATGAGCTGCCCGCGCTCCGTCAGGCGCGACAACGCCTGGTCCACGGCCGCCCTGTTTCCGAGGTGAAGCAGGCTCTTGGCGGACACAGGGGCGCCTTCGGGCAGGCCCGTCGCATGCGACAAAATCTGTTCGGTCAGCCGTGTCATCGTCTTTCTCCTGTCGGAAACATATGCGAGTTTCTGACACTTTTCAAGAAAGTCCATGAGAACAAGGCCGGATGCAGGGAAGCCTTCCCCTGCGGCCGAGCCAGGGTCTCGGCCGCCCCTTCTGCTGGGAGAAGCCTCGCAACGCCCCCCGTAGAGCGAAAGTACGGGCGTTTTCTGCCCGTACCCCTCCGGCCGAGGCCGTCTGCCGGGGAGTATGCACGCGGGGTAAGAGCATGCCTTATGGCATGCGCTAAGATCATTTCGGATTTCGAGGTTCTGGCAGCAGGCGACGCCGGTCGTCGCCGCCACTGGACGGATGCCGAGAAGGTAGAGATCGTCGAGGAGAGCCTGCGAGGCCAGCGCCAAGGCTCGGCGACGGCTCGACGGCATGGGATATCTCGATCGTTACTGACCAGTTGGCGTGCGGCGTACCGATCCGGGCTGTTGGCGAGTGATTGTCCAGCGTTTGTGCCGGTGAAGTTTGACGCGGATGTTCCGTCCTCGCCGGCGTCTGGTGTCCCTCTGGCTGCACCGGCAGCTTCGGGCGCTGACACGAAGATCGAGATCGTCTTGCTGAACGGGCGTCGGCTGACGGCTTCGGCCTTGATCGATCCGACTGTGCTCGGACGCCTGTTGTCCGTCCTGGAGGGGTCATGATTGCCTTCCCGGCCGGAGCGAGGGTGTGGATCGCCGGTGGCGTCACCGACATGCGCTGCGGCATGAACTCCTTGGCACTGAAGGTTCAGCAGGGTCTGGGGCGGGACCCGCATGGCGGCGAACTGTTCTGCTTTCGTGGGCGCCGCGGCGATCTGATAAAGATCCTCTGGCACGATGGCGTAGGCATGTCGCTCTATGCCAAGCGTCTGGAAGCGGGCAAGTTCATTTGGCCGTCCAGTCCGGGGCGGGGTGCGGTGCCGATCTCTGCGGCTCAGCTCGGCTATCTTCTCGACGGCATCGACTGGCGCAATCCCCGCTGGACGCAACGGCCAGCAACGGCCGGATGAAGAGACGCTAATACACTGTTTACGCTGGGATTTACCGCGGTTCTGTGGTAGGTTCAGCCATGTCCGATCCTGACGCCGAGATTGCCCGTCTGCGTGCCGAACTTGCGGCCTCTCAGGCTCGTGCCGCGGTGGCCGAAGCCGAACTGGCGACGGCTCGGGCGGTCCTGTCGACCTCCGAGGCGGTGATCTCGCATCTCAAGCTGGAGATCGCCAGGCTGCGGCGCGATCAGTACGGCCACAGCTCCGAACGCCGCACCCGGCTGATCGAGCAGATGGAACTCCAGCTCGAAGAGCTTGAAGCCGCCGCCACCGAGGACGAGATCGCCGCCGAACGGGCCGCGGCCCGCACCACCACCGTGGCCGCCTTCGAGCGCCGCCGTCCGGCTCGCAAGCCGTTTCCCGCGCATTTGCCGCGCGAGCGGGTGGTGATCGAGGCGCCTACGACCTGCACCTGCTGCGGCTCCTCGCGCATCGTCAAGATGGGCGAGGACATCACCGAGACGCTGGAGGTGGTCCCCCGGCAGTGGAAGGTGATCCAGACGGTCCGGGAGAAGTTCACCTGCCGCGACTGCGAGAAGATCAGCCAACCGCCGGCGCCGTTCCACGCGACGCCGCGTGGCTGGGCAGGACCGAACCTCCTGGCGACGATCCTGTTCGAGAAGTTCGGCCAACATCAGCCCCTGAATCGTCAAGCCGAGCGCTATGCCCGGGAAGGCGTCGACATCAGCCTGTCGACGCTCGCCGATCAGGTCGGCGCCGGAGCCGTTGCGCTGGAGCCGATCCATGGCCTCATCGGGGCGCATGTGCTGGCTGCCACGCGGCTCCATGGCGACGACACCACCGTGCCGCTCCTGGCCCGTGGTGGAGCCCGGCAGGCGCGACTATGGACCTATGTGCGTGACGACCGGCCCTTTGCTGGCGGAGCGCCACCGGCTGCGCTGTTCTTCTTCTCCACGGATCGGGAGAAGGTCCATCCCAACCGTCACCTCGACGGCTGGACCGGCATCCTGCAAGCCGATGCCTATGGCGGCTACAACGACCTCTACCGGGAGGACCGCAAGCCGGGACCGGTCACCAGCGCCCTGTGCTGGAGCCATGCCCGCCGCAAGTTCTTCGAACTGGCCGACATCGCCGCTACCGTCCGCAAGGGCAAACCCGCCCAGGCCATATCGCCGGTCGCACTCGCGGCGGTGACCCGCATGGATGCTCTCTTCGCCATCGAGCGCGATCTCAACGGCCTCGACGCCGAAGCGCGGAGGGAGGCCCGACAACGGTTGTCGCGTCCACTGGTCGACGACCTCAATCACTGGCTTGTCGGCGAACGGTCTCAGATGTCGAGGCACAATCCCGCCGCCAAGGCGATCGACTACATGGTCGACAAGTCGGGACGGTGGGAGGCCTTCACCAGATTCCTCGACGACGGTCGCATCTGCCTGACCAACAATGCGGCCGAACGCGCCCTGCGCGGCGTGGCGCTCGGCAGGAAGGCCTGGCTGTTCGCCGGATCGGAGCGGGGCGGTAACCGCGCCGCCTTCATGTATACGCTGATCGTCACCGCCAAGCTCAACGACATCGATCCGCACGCATGGCTGGCCGATGTCCTCGCCCGCATGCCGAACATGCCGGTCTCGCGCCTGCCCGAATTGCTCCCGTGGAACTGGGCGGCCGAGCGGAACCGACAGCGGGACGCCGCCTAACCGACCGTCACAGCCGAGCCGAAAACTGAGACCCCTGCGGCCTACGCCGGATGCTTACTTCTGCCCGGACACCGATATCGGCGTGATCGACGACGAACGGCCGGCAACGTGGACCTTCGACATTCGAATCCGTCAAGCGAAAGTCACGCGATGCGTAAGCTCTAAATTTATTTAACTATAGACAGTAAGAAAAAATCCTACATGTTATGGCTTCAATCGATGCCGAGCTTATTAAAGAATATCTTGTTTCTCATCTCTGCATCCCGGAGCAGCTTCGTCCAGCTCAACACCTCCATATATAGGCTATTGTTGCCAAACCAGCGGAACCATCCGAGCCCGTCAGGCATGGGCGTAAATTCTTTCTCGAACTCAAGCCATTTCTTGACCTTGGCGGTTAGGTCGCAAACCACATACCCATAAAACGGCGTCGTATTATTGACGATGATATCCCGGCCGGTAGGGGTCTTGAACTTCCCCTCTCTGATCTGGTTCACATAGCGAACGATCTGCTGAACTGGGTCTTCTTTCGATGAAGGATCGGCGAAATTATCTCGTTGTGGCTTCTTGAATTCGAAGATCGTAATGGGATTGCTTGCCTCGTTCTCGCCGCGAAACGCGACACGCCTGTTGTAGATAGCGATATCCGTGCGATCCCCATTCGGCTTGTTCAGCGGCTTGTCGGATGACACGTAGGAGGAAAAGTTCAGCCGCTCATCCAGCATCCAGAGATTATGCGCATCGTAATCGAGGTCTTCTGAATCTTTTTTCCGCCGCATGATGATGTCATGCACATCACCCTCTGATTTATGCTTTCCATCGGCATCGATTTCCAGAGATTTTGAAAACAGGTCGAGAACGCACTTCCTCATCGAAACGTAGTGGATGAGATCGTTCTTGCTGGTGTCGGAAATGCTATCCATGAGCTGAGTGATCTTTTCGCCCAGTTCGTCGGGATTCTCCGACTTCAACAGCGCTGCGACCTGTGCGCGTGTTTGTATTTCCTTTTCGTATTTCTTCTTTTGAAGATGAAGTTCGATGTCCTGGTTCGACGGTCGCATGGGAAGGGCGTCAAAATTGACCTCATTCGCAAGCGTCCGGTGCCAGGGGGCGTCGGCCGACACATAGTCGGCGATGCGCGCCTGCTTGCGCCTCTTCCTCTCGGTGATCTCCGAGCCGACCGCCGATTGGGCGATTTCAGCAGCCTTCTGCTCGATGTCGCTTTGGGAAATGCCGTTCAGAAGGTCATTGTCGGTCTGGAAACGGAATTCGCCCCGCTCAAGCGACACATTGTCGTTCAGGTAATCGCCGAAAACATAGGATTTGACGACGAAATTGTGCCCCTTGGACAGATCCTGATCGGGACCGGCCTCATAGAACTCCTCAGCAAATTCCGGGATATAGACCTGAAGCGGGTTGTCCGTCACCTCACGTCGGTGCGCGACGAGACTGACTTTGCTCTTGGCCGACCTCGGTGCATAAAATTTGAAGACGCGGACCTGAAAGTCCTTGGCCTCCTCGTTGGCCGAAAGCGTGAATGTGCCTTGCTCAACCCGCATCTCGACGATCTGGCTGTTTTCTTTGCCCAGGTAGTCGTTCAGAGAAACGCCGCCGGAAGGCTCCTTCGCTTCCCGAATCAGGATGCGCGGGCATACCCGGTCCTTATCCACGAAATACGGCAGCAGCCGTTCGACGATGACGCGGCTAACGGTTTCAAGCCTCTTATCCGGAAATTTGACCGACTTGATGCCGGAAATTTCGATGGCGGTGCCCGTCTCCCGCTTTTCCGAGACGATCGTTTTCTCATCAACGATGATGTCCTTGTCGAGCCCCATCCTGAAGGAGCGGTCCTTGAACGCATCGCCGTCAGCGAAGGTGCTCGCGACGTTCACGCGGTTGAAATATTTAAGGCAGGTGAACCGGCCGAACCCTTTGCCGCCATCGGCAATCTTTTGCTCGGTGTAGAGGGTGTCGAACGAATCGCGATTGCTCTTCGTGAAACCGACCCCGTTGTCCTTGACGATAAATCCGTCGATATCCTCAAGACGATCGATGATATCTGCCTGCCCGCTTCGAAGGATTTCGATCTGGATCAGACCGTTTTTGATGTCCTTCTGGTCGATGGCCTGTATGGCGTTGACCACAAGTTCCACCAGTGGCGTGTAGATATTCGTGCCGGATCGGATATTCTCAACGAGCCGCTTGACGTTGACATTGCTCATGCCAAGTCCCTCAGCGGCGGGAGACCCTTCACGATCTTCATCGTCTCCAGGCTTACGGTGATAACGCGCTGGAACAGTTCCAGCGGATAGGCCGGGTTGCCTACCGCCTCAACGGCGTAGCGGTTGGCGTCGTTAACGATGCCGCTCTCCTTATCCGTCTTGACGCCCTGTCGCTCCATTACCCATTCGAGCGCCGACTTCGCATTGACCACATAGTCGTAGGCTTCCGGCGGGATGTTCTCCATGGTGATGTTGGCGTTGTAGATGACGGTGCCTCTGTCGATGCCGTTGCGCTTTCCTCCGAACTTCATGCCGGTCACGCGGAAAAAGGTCTCCGGGTTGCCGATATTAGCGACCCGCAAGTCACCTTGCTTCAGTGTTACGGGATAAGGCTCGACGCCATCGAAATTGAGATGCAGGGACCCTAGCGATCGCCCCGCATCGCAGAAGGCACGAAAATCTCCAGCCAAAGGCAGGCGCGGATGAACCTTCTGGAGGTCAGAGCGGAAACTCTCCCTATACTCGGGGGAATGAAGGACCCCGTAAGTATACCAGAAGATGTCCTCTTTGGTGATCGAGGGATTGTTGTAGCGGCTTTGGAAGCGGCCCAATGCCCAGTCTGAAATTCCGTCGCGGCGTATATATAAATCGTCCGCACGGTCATCGAACAGGTCCGCGTTCGCCTCGTTCCGGTCTTCATAGTAATAGAGCGGGTAGCACATGCCGGTATCCGTCAGGTGCATGCTGGGCACTTGGTCGGTGACGAGACAGGAAAAGCCTTTGCGATCAGTCACGCCGGTGCAGGAGATAACGACGTTCCGGTGTGCGGCGGTCGGGAACATACGCTTGGTCAGGTTGACCATTTCATTGAGGCGGCGATCAAAGTACATAAACTGCCGCCCGAACGGCCGGTGCGCAGCGGCGACGATGCTCTGGGGGTTGAACTCGATCGCCTTGCCTCGTTCGGCGTCCTTCTTGAGCGCGCGCGACCAACTGATGCGCTTCGGATCGCTGGAAACCACGTCCTCAAGTGCGGGCCAGCTCTCTTTGGCCAATCCTTCGCAAGCCTTGCTGTATTTCACGCACTCTTCGTTGAACGCGGCGATGAGACGGCGAACGGAAGCTTCCAGCTCAGGGATCGAGCTGTTGTAGACCCAAGGATCACGGTTGGTGACGACGCCGTAGGAATTCGAGGTGAAGACGGACTGACCACTTTCACCGTCGCGTGCGGCCAGCGGCAGGAAGCTCTGGAAGGCGGGATCGCGCTGGTTGATCCAGTCCCCGTTTTCGTTGGGAGCGATCCGCGTCCACTTGATGCCGGCGATTGATCCGAAATCGGCGATGATCTTGAGCTTTTCCTCCCGGCTCAGATAGTCACCAATATCGTAGTATTTCAGCTCGCCGGCCGGGAGTATCCGGGAATTCTTGACCATCAGCGTGATTGCGACAGGCGTGCGCGAACCCGAGCCGAAGACCTTGCCACCCTCGCGGCGGGAGGCCTCTCCTGAAGTTCTCTGGTCACCACGCAGATCGAAGACGTAGATGCGGCTGAACTCGGCGCTCAGGGATTTGCGTAGCCCGTCCATGTTCTTGGCGTCGATGAACGAGCCGTTGGTAACGAAGGCCACGATCCCCTTGTCCTTGATCCGATCCGAAGCCCATCGGATGGCACGAACATAGGAGTCGTAGTTGCTCTTGGCGAGCTTGGAACTGGAAGCCTTCGCGTAGGTGTCCCGAATCCGAGCATCCAGACCTGGGTAGGCAGTGTTCTTGTTGTTCTCGTTTTCGCTACCCTGCTGGCCGGAATAGGGCGGGTTACCCAAGACAACCTGAATGTCGAGCGCCTTTTGGCGTTTCCGTCGTTCCGAATTGTCCGGCATATAGTGCGAGATGAGGTCCCCGCTCTCGTACATCTGAAATGTATCAGTCAGACAGATGCCCTCGAACGGGGCGTACTCGCCGCCCCTGAGACCGTGATAGACGGCTTCGATATTGATGGCCGCAATGTAATAGGCCAGCAGGACGATCTCGTTGGCGTGGATTTCCTGCCGGAATTTCCGGTCCATATCCTCGGGCGCGATCAGTCCCGATTGCAGCAGGCGGGTGATAAAGGTTCCCGTGCCCGTGAACGGGTCAATGATATGGACGCCTTGGGAGCCGAGGGTTTGCCCGAATTCCTGTTGCAGAACCTCGCTCACCGACGAGATGATGAAATCCACTATCTCGACCGGCGTATAGACGATGCCGAGCTTCTCGGTCGTGCGCGGAAAGGCTCGGCGGAAAAACTTGTCGTAGAGTTCGACGATAAGGCGTTGCTTGGCCTGCGGATCAGAGATGCCCGCCGCACGCATTTTCACGCTGGCGTAGAATTTTTCGAGATCCTTGGACTCCTTGTCGAGATTGGCGTCGTCCAGAACGTCCAGCACCCGCTGCATCGCGTGAGAAACAGGATTTTCGCGGGTGAATTGATGCCCCTCGAACAGTACCTCGAACACCGGTCGGGTGATGATGTGCTGCGCCAGCATCTCGATAGCGTCGTCTTCGGTGATGCTATCGTTCAGGTCATCCTTCAGCTCGCCGAAAAATTCGTCGAAGGCATGGCGTGCTTCAGTAGCTGGGGTCGCGAGGATACCTCTCAGGCGGCTGATGTGGTTCTTAGCGATTTCGGCGATGTTGGCGGCCCAATCCTCCCAATAGTCGCGGGTGCCGCATTTCTTGACGATCTTCGCCATGATTGCGCGCGAAAATTCGTCAACGGAGAACGCAAACTCGCCCTGGGCCTCGCCGCCGACAACTGGATCGCGACCAGGTGCACCGATGTTTGAGCGCGCGGGCTGCGACCGCGTGGGCAAGTCCTCCACAACAGCTGTGACGGCCTGGAGTTCGGCGTTTTGGGTAACGCCGATGATCTCAATCGTGTCGCTGATGTCCTGACCCAGCGACGCCTTGTTAATGGTGGCATCGAAGCGGTCGTCATGGGCGCGCAAGGCGTTCAGGATTTGCCAGACGACGCGGTATCGTTCGTTGTCGTTGAGCGCCTGCTCTGGCGGAACGCCGGCCGGAACGCCGACCGGCAAGATGACGTAGCCCATCTTCTTGCCTTCGGCGCGGCGCATTACGCGGCCGACCGATTGGACGACATCAATCTGGCTCTTGCGCGGGTGCAAAAACATGATGGCGTCGAGCGCCGGAACGTCCACGCCTTCGGACAGGCAGCGCGCATTGGTCAGGATGCGGCAGACATCCTCGCCGGCGTCGGCTTTGAGCCAGTCCAGGAGCGCGCCGCGAGACTTGGCGTTGAAGCTGCCATCGACATGCTCGATCTCGCATTGCAAGACGGATTCATCGGCGGCGGCGTCATCGTCAGTGTAGTCAAGATATTCTTCGACGACCGTCCCGAATTCGTCGCGGATCAATTTAGAACTGCGAATATCGCGGCAGAAGGCCAGCGCGCGGCGCATCGGATGGGGATCAGCGGTGACGTCCGCTTTCATGTCGGCCTTGGTCAAGGCCTTGTAGCAGCCAATGATCTTGGTCGCGTCATCAAGGACAAGCTCAGAGTTACCGTCGCCAAGTCGCCTTTGGATAGCCGAGCTGACGAGCCCTTCGTCCATCGCCAGTACAACAACCTTGTAGTCAGTCAGAAGGCCGTTTTGCACGGCCCATGAGAAGCCACGATGGAACAGCGTCCTGCCGAAGAGGCCCTCATCATCCATGGACGCAAGGACGGCATCCGCTTCCTCGGCGCGGGTCTTCACGTTGTCGCCGAAGATACGCGGCGTCGCCGTCATATAGAGGCGTTTCTTCCCGCGAATGCTATCGTTGGAATGCACCTTAACGAAGTTACTATCGTCCTCGCCGGCTAGGGTCGCGCCCGTCGTCCGGTGCGCCTCGTCGCAGATGATGAGGTCAAACGCCGGCAGACCGTGAGTGCGCTGGGCGTCGGCGATGACCTGAATGGATTGGTACGTCGCGAAGACGACGGTCATCGTGGCCGGGACGATCACTCCCGCGCTTTGCGCCAGCCTCAGCGCGTTCGTCGTCGCCGGGAAGGCGAGGTCCAGCACGTCGATCTCGGCGATGTCATCGTTGCTCTGGCGGCGTTTTCCGACCTGGGTATCTGAGCACACGGCGAAGGATCGCAGCGGGATGTCAGTGTCCGCCGTCCATTCACGCACGGTCTGCGACATAAGGGCGAGCGAGGGCACAAGGAACAGGACGCTCTTGCCCACGCCCGCGAGGTCTTCGGCGATCTTGAGGCTAGTGAAGGTCTTGCCAGTGCCGCAGGCCATGATGAGCTTGCCCCGATCCGCCTCGGCCAGCCCAGCACGGACAGCCGTCAGCGCGTCTTGCTGGTGCGGGCGCAGCTTCTTCTTGTCCGCCAGCACCACTTCGCCCCGGCTGGCGAAGGTCTCCCAGCGGATCGGGCTTTCCTGCATTTCGGACAGGTTGATCCGCAAAACCGGGATCACCTGTCCCCGGATCATAGTTTCGGCGTTCTCGCTCCAGGGCTTTTCGGTGCTGTCGATGATGACGCGCCGCTTAAAGGGCGGCTTGCCTGAGGCCGAGATGAAGCTGTCGATGTCCTCTTTGCGGATGCGGTAGGCAGCATCGTAGAATTTGCACTGGATGGCAGCAAAGCCATCCTCGTCCCGCAACCTGGCCACAAGGTCTATGCCGGTGTCCCGGCCGTCCCAACCGTGCGTGTCAGCCCAGTCCTTGAAGGTCTGGATCTGGTCATATTGCTCGCGTTGGACAGGATCGTGGGTGAGGTAAGCGACAGCAAATCGCTCAAAATAGGTGCCCTTGTCGCGTTCAGTGCGCGCTGCATCGCGATAGGACTGCAAAAGCGATTGCAGCGTTTGTTCCGTCATATACCCCCCTGCGCCCTCAACCGGACTGCCTTTTAACGCGATGGAATCAGCTTTCATCAGCCGATCCACCAGCGTCCTGCTTCTCCATTTTAGGGGGCACATCCGGCGACGCCGCATTCCTGCGAACGTAGTCACGCATGAACTCCCGTATGACTTGCGCGGCTGGCCGATCCCGGCTCTGACAAGTTGCAAGGAAATCGTCCCGCAACTCGCGATCCAGCCTGATTCGCATACCGACATCTTTTCTCATGACTCGCGAGTGTAGCCGATGGATACACATCCGCCCAGTAGGATAGTCGCGATCATGAGGTCATGGCTGAAGGCCTCCAGCATCCCACATCCTGATCCGGTCTTCGCGCCCGGCCGCCGCTTCGCTCTGGCCGGGCCGGGTTGCTTGGGGGCTCTGCCCCCTGGCGCGGCGCAAGGGATCGCTGACGCTCGGCCGGGACGGTATCCCCGACCTTCCGCGCGGTTATGTGTTTCTCGTCTTCGCCAACAGCTTCGATCCGCTTGTGCAGGCCGGGTGATCCCCCTCCGTCCCGGTCGCCCTTGCACCTTGCACCCCTGGTCTCGCCGACGGGCAGGGTTGCAGCGCAGCGCTGCGCTTCAACCCAAGCCCATAGGAGAAAGACCATGACCATGAACACCACCCCGACCGTCGAAAATGGTGCGACGGTTTTCATCCCGCTCAACAAGCTCAAGAAGCATCCGAAGAATGCGCGGAAGACCCCGCACAGCGAGGCGTCTATCGGGGCGAAGGCGGCGAGCATCGCCGCCAAGGGCATCCTGCAAAACCTTGTCGTGGAGCCGGAGCGTGACAGCGAAGGCGAGCCGACCGGCAGCTATCTTGTCAGCATCGGCGAAGGCCGCAGGCTGGCGCAGATGCTTCGCGTGAAGCGGAAGGAGATCAAGAAGACCGAACCGATCCGCTGCGTCATCGACACGGCGAACGACGCCGCCGAAATCAGCCTTGACGAGAACGTCACCCGCGAGAACCTTCACCCCGCCGACGAGTTCGAGCGCTTCCGCGAGCTTGCGGAGGATCGCGGTTGGGGCGCGGAGGAAATCGCGGCCCGGTTCGGCGTGACCGCGCATGTGGTGAAGCAGAGGCTTCGTCTTGGCGCGGTCAGCCCCAAGCTGTTGCAGGTTTACCGCGACGGCGAATTGACACTCGACCAGTTGATGGCCTTCGCCATCACCGAGGATCATGCGCGGCAGGAACAGGTTTACGCGAACCTGTCGTGGAACCGCGATCCCTCGACCATCCGGCGCGACCTGACCAAGACCAATGTGGCGGCAACGGATCGGCGCGCGATCTTTGTCGGCGCGCAAGCCTACGTCGAAGCAGGCGGCAACATCATCCGTGACCTGTTCACTGAGGATCGCGGCGGCTTCTACGAGGACGCCGCCTTGCTGGACCAACTTGTTACCAACAAGCTGGAAAGGATCGCCGCCGAAGTTCAGGCAGCGGAAGGCTGGAAGTGGGTTTCGGTCCACATCGACTTTCCCCACGCTCACGGACTGCGCCGAGCCTATCCGCATCCGGTGGAGCTTTCGAAGGAAGACGCGGCCACCTACAGCGCCGCGCAGGAGGAATATGATCACCTGTCGTCAGAATATGATGGGCATGAAGAATTGCCTGACGCGGTGGACCGGCGTTTCGGGGAGCTTGAAGCCGAGATCGAGCGCATCGGCGCCAAGCGCCACGCCTACCACGCCGACGAGATCGCGCGCGGCGGCATGTTTGTCGTGTTGTCCCATGATGGCGAAGCGCGCATCGAACGCGGTTTCATCCGGGCCGAGGACGAAGCCCCCGAACCGGAGGACGCCGAAACCGTCATCGACGGTGTGCGCGTCAATGGCGATGGCGAGATCGTGGAAGATGGCGACGAGGACGCCGACCATGTTTCCGCGCTCGAGACCGAGGACGAGGAAGCGGAGGAAGACGGCAAGCCGCTGTCAGATTCGCTCATCCGCGACCTGACCGCGCATCGTACCCTTGCCCTGCGGCTCGCTCTTGGCGAGCAGCCGGACATGGCGTTGATCGCTGTCACCCATGCGCTCGCCGCGCAGACCTTCTATCGTGGTGGCGGGGAAGCCCATTGCCTCGAAATCCGTCCCATCAGCGCCAGCCTTAGCGGACATGCGGACGGCATCGATGACACGGCGGCAGCGAAGGCGCTGGCGGATCGTCATGCCGGATGGGCGGCGGACATGCCGCGCGACGTGGCCGGTTTGTGGGGCTTCATCGCCGGGCTGGACCATGCGAGCGTCATGTCGCTGTTCGCGCATTGCGCTTCGCTGACCGTCAACGCGGTGAAGCAGCCTTGGGAGCAGAACAAGCGCCAAGCCTACCAGACCGCCGACAAACTGGCGACGGCGGTTGCGCTCGACATGGCGGCGCACTGGACGCCGACCGTTCGCAGCTATTTCGGTCGCATCACCAAGGCCAACATTCTCGCCGCCGTGCGGGAAACCCTTGGCGACGAGGTGGCCGACCGGATCGCGGGCATGAAGAAGCAGGCGATGGCGGAAACCGCCGAAAAACTTCTTGTCGAAGGAGGCTGGCTCCCGCCGTTGCTGCGCACCGAGCGGCCTGCGTGGCTGGCCGGCGAGCAGCCAGAAGCGGAGAACGCCGAGGCTGTCGCGATCGCGGCGGAATGACGGGCGAGCCGGGATCGCGTCAGCGGTCCCGGCTTCTTTCCCGAAAAATCGCGGCCGCGCGGCTTCCCCGCGCGGCTGGAACTTCGACCGGCCAACAGGTCAGGAGCCACGCCGATGATCGACAACGGGCCGATGGAAGCCCATCATCGGCAGATCGCGTCGCGGCAAGGGAGACAGCGGCAAACGGCCTTCAGCCATCAAGGAGCAGGATCATGGTCACGGTGATGTTGATGAGTGTGGTGTTGATCCCGGGACTATGCGTCGTCGCCTACACGCTCGCCGTCTATGCGCTGCCCTTCATGCTCGGACTGACCGCCGCGCAGTTCGCCTATCATACCGGCTCCGGCCTGATCGGCGCGGGACTTGTCGGCCTGGTCGCCGCTGGTGCGGCCTTCGGTATTCCGGCGCTGTTGTTCGGCACGCTGCGCCCCCCCATCCTGCGTCTGATCGTGGCGCTGATCTTCGCCGCGCCCGCCGCCGTCGCGGGATATGCTCTCGTCCACGGCGTCACCAAGGAATCCGTGCCGTCCGAAATCTGGAGGCAAATCTTCTGCATCGTCGGTGGTGGTTTCGTCGGCGTGTCGGCGCTGTTGCGTCTGGCAGCTCCGTTGCCCGGTGGCGTTGCGCCTGCTCGATAGCGCGCAGTATGGACAAACAAAGGATGCAGGGGGCGTTGCCCTGCGGGCCGCGCTCTCGGCTGCGCCGGAACCACGCTTGGTAAGCGCGTTTCCGCCATCCGGCTTCGATCGCTAACGCAAAAGGCGGCGGCGGACATTTCGCCAACAGCCCCGGCATCAACGGGACTTCCGGCAAGCTGGCCTTGCACGCCAAGCGGCAGGACCATGAGGCGCAACCATCGTGTCCGCATCCGACCAATGACCGCGATCAACACCTTGAAACTCGGATCGTGCGTCCGATAGGCCGATGATCGTGCAGCATCGCGCGCGGTCTTCCGGTCATGTTCGCCGGGCCACGCTGCGAAGGAGCAAAACGGGATCATGCGCCCGTAACCCTTCGCGGCGGGATTTGGCAGTGACATTGACGATCAGGACTGTCGTGCAAGAGCCCACGAAACGCGCCGTTCCGTTGTCGATCGGCGATGTGCGGGAACGGACGCCATTGTCGTATTCCTGCGGATTTCCTGAAACGGGCACTCCATCCGCGTCCTCGATTGCTATGGATCTGACCGAAAGACGGCTTCGCCTCGCTCGTCTCCTGCAACGTCCGTCGCCAGCTTTTTTCCGCCGCGCGCGAGCGCGCTTTGCATCGCGAAACAAAAAAGCCGTCGCTGGCCGCCTTCCACTTCGTTCCAGCCCTAAGCCCACCCCGTCGCGCAAGCGCGATGGGGACCCCGAGCGGGTGCAGGGCCGATCGCCTCCGGTCTCACGACCCGCATCGAGGTCGCAATGGTGCGGCCCGACAGGAAAAAGAATACGACAATGGCGACCATCGGCACCTTCACCAAGAACGAAAGCGGCGCGGGCTTCACCGGCGCGGTCAAGACCCTGACCCTCAACGTCAAGGCCAAGTTCGTCGCCACCGAGGGCGAGAACGAGCGTGCTCCCGACTTCCGCATCTTCGCCGGCGCGACCGAGTTCGGCGCGGCCTGGAAGAAGACCGCCCGCGAGACGCAGCGCGAATACCTCTCCGTCAAGCTGGACGATCCGAGCTTCCCGGCGCCGATCTACGCCAGCCTGGTCGAAGCCGAGGACGGCGCCGGCCACAACCTCATCTGGTCCCGCCGCAACGGCGACTGAGGCCAGTTCGCCCAAGAAGCCCCGCCGAGCGCGGGGCTTCTTCATGCTCATGTCCGCCACCGTTCAGGGAATACGGAGATCGGGATACACGGCTTTCGGGTTTTCAGGTTGACGTGATCCCGATCGGATCTTGCTCCCGGCGTCCGCTGACGCTCCCGCCGGGCGGTTTCGCTAAGGGCGCTGCCCTCGCGCGGCGCAAGGGCTCGCTGACGCTCGGCCGGGCCGGTCTCCCCAGCCTTCCGCGCGGATTCGTGCTTGCGCACTGTCGTCAGGACTCCATCCGCTTGTGCAGGCCGGGTGATCCCCCTCCAGCCCGTCCGCCCTTGCACCTTGCTACCCCGGTCTCGCCGACGGGCAGGGTTGCAGCGCAGCGCTGCGCTCCAACCCAAGCCCATAGGAGAAAGCCCCATGAACACCATGACCATCAATGCCCCGCAGCCTGTTTCCAGAGGCTTCCGCGTGGAAATCTCGCGCGGGCAGCGGATCGGCCGCGTTTCGTCGGAATGGTTTTCCCGCCCCGATGATGAGCGGTATGTGTCGCTCACCGAGCTATATGACGCCGTGAAGACCCGCGCGGATCGCGCCAAGGCCCGCACCGTGGAGAGCCGCGCCGTGCGCGTGGAGGCGAGCCGGGAGAATGCGGAACGGCTTTCGCTCATCGTGCCCGGACAGGATGCACCCATCGCCCCGACGCATTGGAGCTTTGGGCAGTTGTGCAGCCTTGTCGGCGCACCTGCCACCTATATGCGCCAGCTTCCCGCGCCGCTGGCGGGTATCAACCTGCAACACGGCTTGCTGTCGCATCGCGCCGAGCTTGTAAAGACCTTGGAGGCGGAGGACGGACGTATTGAATTGCGCGCCGTCACCGGCCCGGACTATGGCCGTATTTGGGACCATGAGCTTGTCGCCGCCGTGATGAAGATCGCGGGCAACGGCACGGGCGATACCATGTGGAAGGTGCCGGGCGTTCTGGATTGGGCGACGATGATGCACAATCCATTCGTGGACATCACCAAGGACACGACCACGCTTTACGCCAGCGACCGCGACGTGTTCCTGTTTTTGGTGGACGATACGCACCCCATCGAAGCCGGACGCCTGCCGAATGGCGAGCCCGATTTGTATTTCCGGGGTTTCTATTGCTGGAATAGCGAAGTCGGATCGAAGACGCTTGGCATCGCCTCTTTCTATTTGCGCGCGGTTTGCATGAACCGCAATTTGTGGGGCGTGGAAGGGTTCGAGGAAATCAGCATTCGGCACAGCAAGTTTGCAGCGCAACGCTTCGCCCATGAGGCAGCGCCCGCGCTCACCAGCTTCGCCCATTCCTCACCCGCGCCATTCGTCGCCGGGATCAAGGCGGCGCGGCAGCGGATCGTTGCCCGCACCGACGAGGACCGGGAAACCTTCCTGCGCAAGCGCGGGTTCAGCAAGGCCGAAACCGGCAAGATCATCGAAGCCGTGCTTTCGGAGGAAGGCCGCCCGCCGGAAAGCATCTTCGATTTCGTGCAGGGCATGACGGCCCACGCCCGCACCAAAGCGCATCAGGATACGCGCCTTGAGCTGGAGGCGAAGGCCAAGACCTTGCTGGAAAAGGCCGCATAGTCAGTAAAGCCGCGCAACCGGATTTCCGGTTGCGCGGCTTTACGTCTTTCAGGTTTTGCATATGCGGAAAATTCGCGCCGATCCGACGACACGGATCGGCGGCACGGCCGTGCGCTGGACACGGCCGCCGCTCGCCGGGCTGCGGCCGGCTCGCGAAAACACAGCAGCAACGTTTAAGAATGAAGCAACCCAAGACTGATCGACCAAGCCGTTCAACGTATCGGAATATAACGGCTACTCCCCCTGTTCCGCTTCGGCAAAACTCGCTGTCCGGGCGTCGCATTGCCCGGAATAGTGGGGGGACGCCATGCTCAACGGCATCAATTGGCGATCGCCTGCGGCGTATAAATACACAGAACGCATTCCCGCCGCCGGCTTTGCCTGGGAATATCTCCGACGCGACGACGACTATCATCGCGCCTTCGACAACATCGCACGTATCAAAGACCCTTCCACGGAGAACCTGGACGAATTTTCCGAGCGCTGGGGGTTGCGATTTCCCCTGCGACCCCGAAAGCCAACCTGACCAGCAATCGCAGTTCTGGATTCCGTCGCTCCAGCCGCGAGCCGTGATGCTGAAACCTGTCGAGCATCACGAGGGCGCGACCGAGCCCATCGTGATGCTCGCGCATCTCGATGGCCTCGATCTTCGCCATGCTGATGACGGCTGGCATGGCGTCTGGCAGGTCGATGGCGTCACGCATCAATTCTGGCTGCTGGAAGCGGCCCCCGACGCAGCAGCATTCTACACCGCAACCTTGCCGATGGATTCATTTCTGGAGCTACGCGCCCACGCCGCCCGTCGTTTCTGGCGCTCCCTCAATGGTCGCGCACCTGGTCCCGATTTTCGCACCATGCCGGCGCAGCTCCGGCACTTTCACATTCTGTCGCTGCGTGCGCTCGACGCACGCCAGCGTGGCGAGAGCTATCGCAGCACCGCGGAAGTCTTGCTCAGATTCCATGGATCGAAAGAGGATTGGGAGAGCGACCCGCGCAAAAATCAGGTTCGCCGTCTCGTCAATAACGGGCTGAAAATGATGCGCGGCGGCTATCGGCTGCTGCTCCACTATCCGATCAAGCCACGCTGATCGCCGGCCTATCGGCCATTCCGAACCGCCTGCTCCAATATCTGGCGATAACCACCTTTCGAAAGCCATTGCGCACGGGCCAGATGGCTTTCCCAGCAACGGCGCGTGCGTGTTTCTTCGCCGATCGGATCTCTGTGCAGCACAATTCGCGCAACTTCCATCCAGTCCGCGTTGTCACGGCTGGCGTCGAGCAGGCGCATATAGGTCACGTAATGCTGCTCGTCATAGCGAGTGATACTGGGGTCAGCCGGAGCAAGATCCTCGACATCGGGATCAAGTAGGGCGTGCATGGAGCGTCGACCTTTCAGCACCGAATGTGAGTAGCAACGAAACAAACCGGCCTACAAAACAGTAGCATGATCCTGCACGAATAGGAACGATCGTTCCTGGAAGGATCATTCCCATACTGGTCCCTTCCCGTCATGGATCTCAAGGAGGTCATGGCGAGAAATTTGCGTTGGGTACGCCATGAAAAAGAGCTGACGCAAGAGGAGCTTGCCGATCGTGCGGGCCTGAGCATGCGCTATGTTGGCGCCATCGAGAGAGGTGATGTATCCGCTAGCGTAACCGTACTTGGCCAAATTGCTGATGCCCTTGAGATCGAGCCGGGCGAATTACTGAAAAAGGTCAGCAAAGCCGAGTAGCCGACTGCCCTGCCTGTCGGCTCGACCTGTAGCCAGGTCCAAGTGCCGTCCGGCTACCAAAACCAATTTCATTCAGAGGGAAAGGGGTGCCGCGAGCGCACCCGCACAAATGCGGCACGCTACGCGCCGCCGATCCCTCGCCATGGTTCGCCACAGCCCGCCGTCGTGACCGGCGGCCCGATCAACCGGCGAACCAGAGGTGATCCCATGGCCATCGGCCGCAACGCCGATTTGCCGCCGCGCCTGTTGCGCACACAGGAGGCGGCGCGCTTCCTCGGCATTTCCATCCGCACGCTCGAAAAGCATCGCACCTATGGAACCGGTCCGACCTATCGCAAGGTCGGCGGCCGTGTCCTCTACACCGTCGCCGAGCTCGAGGCCTGGACCGCGATCGGCACGCGCAAATCCACAAGCGACAAGACGGCCGGCACGGTCTTCCCCGCACGCCCGCTGACCCCGCAGGAACGGGGCCGGCGTTGAATGCCGCGGGACGATCGACATAGGCCCGACCCCGCCAGCGAGCGCAGCCGTCTCGATCCCTTTGTGGTGGCGACCGGCGACGCACCGCCGCGCGACCAGCGCGACTTGATGGAGCGGCCGTTCTTCTCACTGGCGAAGACGCCGCGCACCCGGCCGATTCTCTACAAGACCGCCGATGTCGAGGTGCAGGTGCTCGCCATGCCCGAGCACGGCATGGCGACAATCTGGGATGCCGACGTGCTGATATGGGCCGCCTCGCAGATCGTGGCGGCCGAGAATGACGGCCTCACCACATCGCGCTTCTTTCGTTTCACGCCCTACCATCTGCTGCGCGCGATCGGGCGACCGACCGGCAATCACCAATACATCTTGCTGAAGGCCGCGCTCGCGCGCCTGCAATCGACCGTCATCGCCACCACGATCCGCAATGGCCCGCATTGGCGCCGTCGGCAATTCTCGTGGATCAACGAATGGGAAGAACTGACGACGCACGCCGGGCGCGTTGAGGGCATGGAATTTGTCCTGCCCGAATGGTTCTACAACAGCGTCGTCGATCGCTCGCTGGTCCTGACCATCGACCCGGCCTATTTCCGGCTGACCGGCGGCATCGAACGCTGGCTCTATCGCGTCGCGCGCAAGCACGCCGGCCATCAGCGCCATGGCTGGCTGTTCGAGGTCGCGCATCTGCATGTGAAGTCCGGCAGCCTCGCGCGCGTCTCCGATTTCGCGCTCGACCTGCGCCGCATCGCCGCCCGACAGCCATTGCCCGGCTATCGCCTTGACATCGAGCGCGAGGGCGGTCGCGAGCTGCTGCGCGTGCGGCCCCAGAACTTATCCACAGTGCCTGTTGATAAGGGTGTGAATACCATCGGCAGATCAGGCGCACGGGGTATCGGCACATCAGGCGCAGAACCATCGGCACATCGGGCGCACGAACCTCAGCTAAACCTCTGGCCCGAAAACGAAAACCGCGCGCCTAACTTATCTAACAGAGAATCTAACTTAGATTCTTTAGCGCGTCGACACGCGACCCATGGTGCCGCGAAACGATCGGGGCGTGAGCTGTCGGTTTCCCCAAAAGCGTGGACGGGGGCCGATAAATGATTGAACGGCTCCTTAAATCGTGGACTCGCGTTCCTTTAATCGTTGAATGGGATTTCCCTTTAATCGTGGACTCAGTCATGGGGCTGGCTCCATCGATG